>Ga0335075_10000153_pt1 | contig 134176 bp, 132 predicted proteins | sample Lox_Sample_24_FD_206723 | JGI IMG/M metagenome (GOLD analysis project Ga0335075, IMG submission 206723) | Soil microbial communities from Loxahatchee National Wildlife Refuge, Florida, United States - Lox_Sample_2.4 | ecosystem: Environmental > Terrestrial > Soil > Wetlands | place: USA... | reverse complement strand
ACGTCGTTCCAGAAATCTAGGCCGAGGTCGGTCATCCAGTTCTGGATCTCTATGTTCAGGCGGAAGAACTCTCCGGTCCAGATCAGGATTCCCATTGCGATCAGGATGATTCCTCCGACCGCGATGATCACGTTGTAATGCCTCTTGACGACCGCGAAAGCGGTGGTCATCCGGTTGAAGGCGACCGCGGTCACCAGGAACGGGATCGCGAGGCCGGCTGAATAGACCGCGAGCAGGAAGGCTCCCCTCGCGGCCGAGTCGGACAGGGACGCGGCGGACAGGATCGCCCCGAGAGTCGGGCCGATGCAGGGCGTCCAGGCGATCGCGAAAGCAGCCCCGGCGACGATCGGGCCGCCCTTGCCCGCCTTCGCCATGAGAGCGTCGAAATGCCACTCGCGATTGAGCCGGAGCACGAAGAAGGAGGCGATGAAGAGAACCCCCATCAGGATGATCAGCGCACCCGAGATCTTCTCCAGCAGATCCCGGTGATCGTTGAGGATCGAACCGAGCTTGGTCGCGCTCAGGCCCATCAGGATGAAGATCGCCGAGAAGCTGGCGCAGAAGATCAGGCTCGGCACCAGGACCTTCCGCCAGCCGTTCTCGTCGAGCTCGTCGACCGAGACTCCGGACACGGCCGAGAGGTAGCCCGGCACGAGGGGCAGCACACAAGGCGAGAGGAACGAGACCATGCCGGCCAGAAGGGCGGCGAAAAGTCCGACTCCGGAAGAGGGGTCTGTCACGGCGAGAACGTCCAAGGACCACAGAGCGTAGTCGGGCGGGCCCGCGGGGCGCGGTCATATGATCAACGCAGGTGAGATCGACCGACCGAAGGAGTGACCGTGACTGAGCAGACGCATCGGCTGGACGGACAGGTGGTGGCGATCACCGGCGGTGCCGGCGGGATCGGCCTCGCGACGGCGAAGGCATTGGTCTCCGCAGGGGCGAAGGTCTCGCTCGGAGACCTCGATGAGGCCGCGGCCGAACAGGCGGCGGACCAGCTGGGACACGGCAACATCGGCGGACACCTCGACGTCACCGACATGGCCTCGTTCGAAGCGTTCGCCGAACGCACAGAGGCCGAGGTCGGGCTGCTCGACGTGCTCATCAACAACGCCGGCGTGATGATCCTCGGCCCGTTGGAGGACGAACCCGAGGCGATCACCGCGGTCTCGGTCGGGGTGAACCTGACCGGAGTGATCAACGGCACCAAGATCGCGATGAAACGGATGAAGCCCCGCGCCCGCGGCCGGATCATCAACGTCGCCTCACAGGCCGGCAAGGTCGGCTTCCCCGGCGGCGCGACCTACTGCGCCACCAAGTTCGCCGTGGTCGGCCTCTGCGAAGCCGTCCGGAACGAGCTGCGGGGGACCGGAGTGGGGGTGACCTGCGTCATGCCCGGTCCGGTCGACACCGAGCTGGGAGCCGGGATCGGCAATGCGAGAGGCGTGGAGACCCTGCGGCCCGAGGACGTCGCCGGCGCGATGGTCCGGGCGATAGCCAAGGGCGAATCGGAGGTGTGGCTGCCGCGCAAGACCCGGTTCCTCCAGCCGCCGACCTCACTGCTACCCGCGGGCGGACGCGACTTCATGCTGCGGGCCTTCAACGCGGACAAGGTTCTGGCCAAGGCGGACACCGCGCGGCGGGCCGAATACGAGCGCAAGGTCTCCGGGGACGGCTGACACCGAAGCCGGATTTCCCTGCCACAAGCCTTCCGGTGGCGATTTGGCCAGCGGGATAGGTGGGAGACGGTTACCTTCGATATCCTGTCTCGGTGGACTGGCTCCGGCCGGGGGCGGTTCCGACCGCCAAGACCACCGCATCCCGACCACCAAATAGCCCGCGCCGGCACTGAAAGCGCGTAAACAATGACTGAATTCGCCACGTCGTCCCGGTCCTCAGACGGACTGTACGACTCCAGATTTGAACATGATGCTTGCGGAGTTGCCATGGTTGCGCGGCTCGACAACGATCCGCGCCACGAAGTGGTGTCGCAGGGCCTGCTCGCACTCGAGAACCTCGAACACCGCGGCGCCGCCGGCGCGGACGCCAGCACCGGAGACGGTGCGGGCATCCTGCTCCAGCTCCCCGACCTCTTCTTCCAGGAGGCCACCGACTTCGACCTGCCGCCCGCCGGCCGGTACGGCGTCGCGATGTGCTTCCTGCCGCAGGACGAAACCAAGCGGACCGAGCTCAAGCGGCTGATCGCCGAAACCGCCGAAGGCGAGGGCCAGAAGGTCCTCGGCTGGCGGGACGTTCCGGTCGACACCGGGCACGTCGGCGATACCGCCAACCTCAGCCGCCCGCATGTGGCCCAGCTGTTCGTGGCCGCCGCCGACGAACTCGCCTCCGATCAGGACGCCTTCGAACGCAAGCTGTACGTGATCCGCCGTGTCTGTGAGATCGCGGCCGGCGACCAGCTCTACATCGCCTCGTTCTCGTCCCGGACCATCGTCTACAAGGGCATGCTCACCTCGTACCAGGTGCCCGGCTTCTATCCCGAACTGCGGGACGAACGGGTCCGCTCGGCGCTGGCCCTGGTCCATTCCCGCTTCTCGACCAACACCTTCCCGAGCTGGGATCTGGCCCATCCGTTCCGCCTGATCGCCCACAACGGCGAGATCAACACGCTGCGCGGCAACATCAACTGGATGCGGGCCCGTGAATCGCAGCTCGCCTCCGAACTGTTCGGCGAGGACCTGCACAAGGTGACCCCGGTCGTCCGTCCCGACGGCTCCGACTCGGCCACCTTCGACAACGTGCTCGAGCTGCTGATGCTCGCCGGCCGTTCGCTGCCGCACGCGGCGATGATGATGATCCCGGAGGCTTACCGCAACCGCGAAGACCTCTCCGAGGAGCTGAAGAGCTTCTACGCCTACCACGCCTGCCTCATGGAGCCGTGGGACGGCCCCGCCGCCGTCTGCTTCACCGACGGCCGCGTGATCGGCGCGACCCTGGACCGCAACGGCCTCCGTCCCGGACGCTGGGTCGAGACCAAGGACGGCATGGTCGTGCTCGGATCCGAGATCGGCCTGCTCGACATCAAGCCGGAGGACATCAAGCGCCTCGGGCGCCTGCAGCCCGGCAAGCTCTTCCTGGTCGACCTGGAGAAGCACCGGATCATCGAGGACGAAGAGGTCAAGCGCGAGATCGCGACCCAGCAGCCGTACGGCGAATGGTTCGACCGCGCCTCGGTCCACTTCGACGACCTGCCGACCGCGTACGTGACCATGACCGGCGTCCAGCCGACGCCGAGGCGCCAGCTGGCCTTCGGCTACACGCAGGAGGATCTGCGGGTGCTGATCGCGCCGATGGCCGCCACCGGGGCCGAGCCGATCGGTTCGATGGGCAACGACACCGCCCTGCCGGTGCTGTCCGACAACCGTCCGCCGCTCTACAGCTACTTCAAGCAGCTGTTCGCGCAGGTCACGAACCCGCCGGTCGACCCGATCCGCGAAGAGGTCGTGATGAGTCTCGCCGTCGGTGTCGGCAGCGAGCTCAACCTGCTCACCGAATCCGAGAAACACGCCCACCAGCTCTGCCTCGACCAGCCGATCCTGATGAATCAGGAGCTCGAGACGATCCGCCACGTCAACCATGACATCTTCAAGGCGGACACGATCGACATCACCTGGGACGTCGCCGACGGCCCGGAAGGTCTCGCGACCCGTATGCAGGCCGTCTGCGAAGAGGCCGAAGAGGCGATCGAGAGCGGCTTCAACATCATCATCCTGTCCGACCGGCGCTCCGGTCCGCGGCGGGTGCCGATCCCGGCCCTGCTGGCGGTCGCCGGCGTCCATCACCATCTGGTCAAGGCCGGAACCCGCCTGCGGGCCGGTCTGGTCCTGGAATCGGGCGAGCCGCGCGAGGTTCACCACATGGCGACCCTGATCGGCTACGGCTGCAGCGCGATCAACCCGTACCTGATGCTGGACACGGTCGACGATCTGGTCGTCCAGGGCCTCGTGCCCGACATGGACTCACCGGAACGCGGCCAGCGGAACGTCGTCAAGGCGATCGGCAAGGGCCTGCTGAAGACCATCTCGAAGATGGGCATCTCGACGATCCAGTCCTATTGCGGCGCCCAGATATTCGAGGCCGTCGGTCTCGACAAGGACCTGGTCGACAAGTACTTCACCGGCACGTCCTCACGCATCGGGGGCATCGGCCTCGACGTGATCGCCAAGGAGACCCTCGACCGTCATGCCTCGGCCTTCCCCGGAAGCCACGAGGACCTGCTGCCGGTCGGCGGCGTGTACGCCTGGCGCCGCGACGGCGAGTTCCACCAGTGGAACCCCGAGACGATCTCGCTGGTCCAGCACGCGGTGCGCGGCGAGGGCGGCGACGCCCAGGCCAAGTACGACGAGTTCGCCGAACAGGTGAACGACACCGCGGTCAAGAAGGCGACCCTGCGTGGGCTCTTCAAGCTGAAGGAATCGGCCAGCCCGATCTCGATCGACGAGGTCGAACCGGCCTCGGAGATCGTCAAGCGCTTCGCCACCGGCGCGATGTCGCTCGGCTCGATCTCCCGCGAATCGCACGAGAACCTGGCGATCGCGATGAACCGTCTCGGCGGCAAGTCGAACACCGGCGAGGGCGGGGAGGACCCGGTCCGCTTCACCCCCGACGAGAACGGCGATTCCCGCCGCTCTTCGATCAAGCAGATCGCCTCCGGCCGCTTCGGCGTGACCATCCACTACCTGTCGAACGCCGATCAGCTCCAGATCAAGATGGCCCAGGGAGCGAAGCCCGGCGAGGGCGGTCAGCTGCCCGGCCACAAGGTCGACAAGTACATCGGTTCGGTCCGTCACACGACCCCCGGCGTCAGTCTGATCTCGCCGCCGCCGCACCACGACATCTACTCGATCGAGGACCTGAAGCAGCTGATCTACGATCTGCGCTGCGCCAACCCGACCGCGTCGGTCTCGGTCAAGCTGGTCTCCGAGGTCGGAGTCGGCACGGTCGCCGCCGGTGTGGCGAAGGCCAACGCCGATCACGTGCTGATCGCCGGACATGACGGCGGCACGGGAGCCTCACCGCTCTCGTCGGTCCAGTCGGCCGGCATTCCGTGGGAGATCGGCCTCGCCGAAACCCAGCAGACCCTGATCAAGAACGACCTGCGTTCACGGATCCGGGTCCAGACCGACGGCCAGCTGAAGACCGGCCGCGACGTCGTGATCGCCGCGCTTCTCGGAGCCGACGAGTACGGCTTCTCGACCGCGCCGCTGATCGCGTCGGGCTGCATCATGATGCGCGCCTGCCACCTGAACACCTGTCCGGTCGGCATCGCGACCCAGGATCCGGAGCTGCGCAAGCGCTTCAAGGGTCAGCCGGAGCATGTCGTCAACTACTTCTTCTATGTCGCCGAAGAGGCCCGGAAGATCATGGCTTCGCTCGGCGTCAAGTCGATCGACGACCTGATCGGCCGGACCGAGCTGCTCGAAGCCGACGACGCGGTCGAACACTGGAAGGCCCGGGGCATCGACCTCAGTAGCGTGCTGGCCTTCCCGGAGGGCGTGCCGGCCGACGCGGCCCGTCGCCAGACCGTGGATCAGGAATCGCCGCTCGAGGACAACCTGGACTGGAAGCTGATCGACAGCGCCCGTGAGGCGATCGACAACGGCACCCCGGTCGAGTTCGACGCCGAGGTCCGCAACGTCGACCGCTGTGTCGGCGGCATCCTCTCCAACGCGATCGCCACCAAGCACGGTGCGGTCGGACTCGGCGAGGACACGATCAAGATCAACCTGCGCGGGGCCGCCGGACAGTCCTTCGGCGGCTGGCTGGCTCCGGGAGTCAGCTTCTCGCTGCGCGGCGAGGTCAACGACTACGTCGGCAAGGGACTTTCGGGAGGCACGATCTCGGTCGCTCCGCCGGAGGGCATCTCCTACGTGCCGGAAGACAACGTGATCGTCGGCAACACCGCCCTCTACGGGGCGACCCGGGGCCGCGCTTTCTTCCGCGGCATCGGCGGCGAGCGTTTCGCGGTCCGGAACTCCGGTGCCGTGGCCGTGATCGAAGGTGTGGGTGACCACGGCTGCGAGTACATGACCGGCGGTGAAGTGGTCGTTCTCGGCCCGACCGGACGCAACTTCGCGGCCGGCATGAGTGGCGGCATCGCCTATGTGCTCGACGAGGACGGCGAGTTCGAGAAGCGGATCAACCCGACCATGACCAACCAGATCGAAGAGCTCGACCAGGCGGACCTGCTGGGACTCCGCGACCTGATCACCGAGCATTTCGACCGGACCGGATCGGCGGTCGCCCGCCGGATCCTGGACGACTGGGAGGCGAGCTCCTCGAAGTTCGTGAAGGTGTTCCCGGCCGACTACAAGCGTGTCCTGGCCGAACTTGAAAACGAGCCGGCCGCCGGAGAAGGTCCCGATACCGAGGATGCGGTGGACGTCATCGGCGAACCCGAGCCGATCGCTTCGGCCAAGAAGGAGAACTAGTCAATGGGCAAGCTCGGCGGTTTCCTCGAGATCGAACGTGTCGGCATCCCCTACCGGGACGCCAAGGAACGGGTCGGTGACTACAGCGAGTTCGTGGTGCAGCGCAGTGACGAAGAGGTCGCTGAGCAGGGCGCCCGCTGCATGGAATGCGGCGTGCCGTTCTGTCACAACGGCTGCCCGCTCGGCAACCTGATCCCCGACTGGAACGACCTCGTCTACCACGGCCGCTGGCAGGACGCGATCCGCCAGCTGCACGCGACCAACAACTTCCCCGAATTCACCGGGAGGCTCTGCCCGGCCCCCTGCGAGGCGTCCTGCGTGCTCGAGATCCGGGAGAACGAGGCGGTCACGATCAAGCAGATCGAACAGACCATCGTCGATAGGGCCTGGAAGGAAGGCTGGATCCGTCCGCGTCCGCCGAAGCGCGAGAGCGGCCGGACCGTGGCCGTGGTCGGAGCCGGCCCGGCCGGCATGGCCGCCGCCCAGCAGCTGCGCCGCAGCGGACACAGCGTCACCCTCTTCGAACGCGACGAGGCCGCCGGCGGCCTCATCCGTTTCGGCGTTCCCGACTTCAAGATCGAAAAGACCGTGGTCGAGCGCCGCGTCCAGCAGCTGATCCATGAGGGTGTCACCGTCAGGTGCGGGGTGGACGTCGGTGTGGATATCACCGTCGATGAGCTGAACGAACAGTTCGACGCGGTCGTCCTTTCGACCGGATCGCGGGTTCCGCGAGACCTGCCGGTCCCGGGACGCGAGCTCGACGGCGTCCATTTCGCGATGGACTACCTCTACATCCGCAACCGCTGGCTCGCGGCCGAGGAAGGCCCGAAGCCACTGACCGCGCCGCCGGAGCCGGGCACGATCACCGCCGCCGGCAAGAACGTCGTCGTGATCGGCGGTGGTGACACCGGTGCCGACTGCGTCGGCCACTCGATCCGTGAGGGCGCCAAGCAGGTAGTCCAGCTGGAACTGCTGCCCGAGCCGCCGGAGAATCGTCCCGACGACCGCACCCCGTGGCCGCTCTGGCCCCAGAAGTACCGCCTTTCGTACGCGATGGAGGAGGGGCTCGCGGTCGAGAAGAGCGAACAGGACTTCTCGGTGACGACCACTCATCTCACCGGTGAGGACGGCAAGGTCAAGGTGCTGCACGCCGCAAGGGCCGACGGCGCTCCGCCGTTCGGACCGGTCGACGGCACCGGCTTCGAGATCGAGGCCGACCTGGTGCTGCTGGCGATGGGTTTCCTCCATCCGGAACAGGAACTGCTCGACAGCCTCGGCTGCGAGAAGGACGGCCGCGGCAACATCAAGGCCGGCACCTACGCGACCTCCGTACCGGGTGTTTTCGCCGCCGGTGACGCCCGTCGCGGCCAGTCGCTGATCGTGTGGGCGATCAATGAAGGCCGCCAGTGTGCCCGCATGGTCAACCGCTTCCTCGATGCCCTGCCGAAGACGCCGGAGGTTCACTCCGGCAACGTCGAGCCCGAGGATCGCGGCCCCGAGGGACCGCCGAATCACGTCTCGCCGGGCATGGGTCCGGATCCGAGCGTGTCGGCCGGTCGCGCGCAGGAAACCTGAACAGGGAATCAGGATCGCTTCGCTTCGCTGTGCGATCCTGATTTCGATAGAACAAGGAACCTGAATCACTTCGCTTCGCTGTGCGATTCAGATTTCGAAGCCTCGCCAAGCGGTCGAGACTGTTGTTACGTCTTTCGTAACAACAGGACGGTGCCAACCGCTGCGCTGATCAGTGATCCGGCGAAGATCCCGATCTTCGCCACCTCGATCACGTCGGGGTTGCCGTAGGCGAGCTGCGAGATGAAGAGCGACACGGTGAAGCCGATGCCGCCGAGCGCGGCGATGCCCCAGACGTGGCCCGGCGCGACCCCCTCCGGGGTCTTCGCCCAGCCGAACCGCTCGGCCGCGAAGATCGAGAGACTGATCCCGAAAGCCTTGCCGAGCACCAGTCCGAGGACGATGCCCCAGAAGAGCGAATTGCCGAGGGCGTCACCCAGGATGGCGCCGCTGAGCGGGATTCCGGCGTTGGCGAGAGCGAAGAGCGGCACGATCAGCAGGGCCGAGTACGGATGCAGCGCATGCTCCAGTTCTTCGAGCACATGCCTGCCCTTCAAGGGCTTGGCCGGGGTGAGCAGGCCGAGCAGGACCCCGGCGATGGTCGCGTGGACTCCTGACTCGAAGAAGCCGAGCCACACGACCGCCCCGATCAGCACGTACGGGCCGATCCTGCGGATGCCGAAACGCTGCATCGCCACGACCAGCAGCAGGCCGCCCAGTCCCAGTGCCAGCCAGGCCAGGCTGATGTCCGAGGTGTAGAACGCCGCGATGACCGTGATCGCGATGATGTCGTCGACGATCGCGATGCTGAGCAGCAGCAGACGCACGCCGGCCGGGATCCGGCTGCCCATGATCGCCAGGACCGCCACCGCGAAGGCGATGTCGGTCGCCATCGGGATCGCCCAGCCGTCGAGATTGGACGAGCCCAGATTGACCAGCACGAAGATCAGGGCGGGCAGGATCACACCCCCGAGAGCGGCGATGATCGGCATGGTCGCCTTCGAACGGTCGTTCAGTTCGCCGACGACCAGCTCGCGCTTGATCTCGAGACCCACGACGAAGAAGAAGATCGCCATCAGGGCGTCGTTCACCCAATGCCGCAGGTCCTCGGAGATGCTGAGATCGCCGATGCCGATCGAGAGGTTCGTGTGCCAGAAGGACTCGTAGGTCTCACCGAAGGGCGCGTTCGCCCACGCGATCGCGGCGATCGCGGCCGCGAGCAGCACGATCCCTCCGGAGACCTCGCTGCGGATGAACTGGGTGCCCGCGTCCCGCCAGCTGGTGTCGGGATCGGTCATCGGGTTGGCCATGATCAGCCGCCGGGCGCGCCGGCCGGGGGAGTTCCCTCGGGCGGGGCGGGCCCCCAGCTGGCACTGGCGGTGCCCCCGATCGGTATCTCGGGACCGCCCATCACCGACCCGCCGAAGATCACGTCGCCCACGGCCTTGACCCGCGAGGCAACCTCACGGACCGACCCCTTCAGGCCCCGTCCTCCGTACTCGTGAAGATCGGAGGTGACTCCCTCGGCGTCTATCCCGGCGGCATCGGCCAGGAACAGGGCGCGCTTCATGTGGAATCCCTGGGTCACCACCAGGGCGTCGTCGACATCGAAGATCCGGCGGGCCCGGACCATGGTCGCGTTCGTGTCGAACCCGGCATGATCGGTGAAGATCACGTCCTCCGGCACCCCGCGCCCGACCAGGGCGCGTTTCATCGTGGTCGGCTCGTCGTAGCGCCACTGTCCGTGATCGCCCGAAACCAGGATGTGTTTCACCTTGCCGGCATGCCAGAGATTCGCGGCCTGATCGACCCGGTCGGCGAGCATCTCGCTCATGCGGCCGTCGGCCTCGACCAGCGCGCCGAGCACGATCGCGGTCTCGGCCGGATCCGCCGATTTCGCGTCGGAAACCGTCGGTCCGCCGCCCCGGATGAGGACGTAGGCGTTCGTTCCCGCGATCAGCAGCAGGCCCAGCACACAGAGGACGAGCCCGGGCAGAACGACGCGGCGGTGCCTTTTGAGGAAGCCCGGCTTCGATTCCATCGGACCAAGCTATCAACGCGGGTGACCGGCTTCGTAGACTCCGCCCTGATGGAAAAGGAAACGAACCAGCACGTCCACGAGCCGGGGCATGACCACGATCACGGTCACGAGGGACACAGCCATGGTCCGGGCGCCTACCGGGGCACCGATCGCCGGGCTCTGCTCATCGCGGCCGGTCTCACGACGACTTTCATGGTGGTCGAGGCGGTCGGCGGCCTGGTCACGGGCAGCCTCGCCCTGCTGGCCGACGCGGGCCACATGCTCTCCGACAGTTTCGCCCTGCTGCTCGCCCTGGCCGCGGTCACGTTGGCGGCCCGGCCGGCCACCGCGAAGCGCACCTTCGGCTACAAGCGGGCCGAGATCCTGGCGGCGCTGGCGAACGGCGTGCTGCTGGTGGTCGTCTCGATCTGGGTGATCGTCGAGGCGATCAACCGCCTGGGGGATCCGGTCGAGATCCTCGGCGGGGAGATGCTGGTGATCGCGATCCTCGGTCTGCTGATCAACCTGATCTCGGCCAGGGTCCTCTACAAGGCGGGAGGGGAGAGCCTCAACGTCAAGGCGGCGCTCCGCCACGTGATCGCCGATGTCGCCGGTTCGGTCGGTGTGATCCTCGCCGCCCTGATCATCCTGATCACCGGCTGGGAACCGGTCGACGCGATCGTCTCGATCCTGATCTCGGTCCTGATCGCGGCCAGCGCCTGGTCGGTCCTCAGGGAATCGGTCGACGTTCTGCTCGAGGCGGCGCCGAGTGGCATGGACACCGAGGAGATCGGCTACGCGATGGCCGCCGTGCCCGACGTGGAGGAGGTCCATGACCTGCATGTCTGGCAGATCACCTCGGGATTCCCCACGCTTTCGGCCCATGTGCTGGTCGGAGCGGGCACGGATTGCCACGGCGCCCGGCGCGAGCTGGAGGCGCTGCTCGAGGAGCGCTTCGAGATCGAACACACCACGCTCCAGGTGGACCATGTGCCTTCCAAGGAACCGCTGAAGATCCAGTAGGCACCAATGGGACGAAGCGAGGCCCCCGACGTTCTCATCTCAATGAACCTGACACACAGCACATCGGCGTCTGGCAACGGACACTCATGATCGCCAAGCTCATCATCGGTATCAATGCCCACGGCCGTCCCATCATTGTTGGCCTTGTCGGACTGGTCATGTTGGCTGGCTGCAATTCCTCGACTGCACAGACGTCATCGGTGAATCCGATCACCAGCCCCGGTACTTTCAAGGACGACTTCGACGCAAAGCTTGCCGCTCACGGCGATGGTCTCTGGCTCGCCAAGAGTGGTCTGGATCAAGACGACAACGTTCGCTTGCAGGTCTTGAAATACCAAGATGAGACATGGGTTGCCCTACCTGGCCTGCCCAAGAGCACCACCGACACGGGACTCGTGCTGGCTGCTCGTAGTCGGTCAGGCAACGGTGCCGAACCTTGTGTCGGTGACACGGCTCCGAACGGTAACAATCGAGTTCGTTGCTTTGGTCAAAAGGGCTGGCAGCCGACACGCATTCCGGCCTCCTACCGAGACTTGTGGTTGAACGGGCTCGAGCGACGTGGCCGCAAGTTGATTGCCCTCTTCCGCAAGGATGGACGCAAGGGAACCAAGACCTGGACGGTCATTCACCTGGCGAAACTTCAAGGCAATCGCTTTGTCCGGTTTGGATCCCCGCTGCGGATCAACACGCAACTGGTGGCTGGACTTGGACAGGTCACGGTGGGGACGAAACTCGATGGAATCGAGGTCGGCATTACGACCACCACCAGTCCGTCTCGACGGTGGGTGGCGACGATCAAGGGCGGCTCGTGGTCGCGTAGTAGCGAGGTGCCGGACCTTGTCGGTGGCGACCTGTACAGCGCCCCGGTCAGGGCGAACAGTGCCACGTATTTTCCGGTCAACGAATCACAGTACGGCGTAGACCGAAACTGGGAACAATCCCTGTTCCGGATCGGAGGTAGGGGTGACTGGAGTCAGGTCGGTGGTGCCCCAGTCAACGAGGGTTTCGGCAAGGCACAGGGAGGAGCGGATGCGGTCGGCAAGCGAGTCTGGGTTACCTGGGGCGAATTGAATACCGACGACGCTGGCTGGGGTGGCTACTTCCCGACCACCGAGTACGCTGCGCGGGTTGACGAGACTGGCACCGGATTCGACCAGCGAATTCAGCTCTGGCGTGGCAAGACGGTCTTCCCGGGTCCACAACAGGCGATCGCGTACCAAGGCGATCCGGTCTTTCTATACATGCGCCAGTTTTCGCGCAAGGGCGGCATGCACGCCACGGTTGATTTCTCTCATCGCTAGAGATCCAGCGCCTCCAGCGTCGATCTGACGTCCGAAACCCTCGGTACCTTCTGAAATGTGAGTTGGTACTCCGGGCGCCTGGCCGCCTTCGATATCGAAACCACCGGCACCGATACGGAAAACGACCGGATCGTGACCGCGGCGGTCAGCGTCGTCGGCGGCGGTGAGGAGACGATCAGCACCAACTGGCTGGTCGATCCCGGCGTCGAGATCCCGGCCGAGGCGACCGCGGTGCACCGCATCACCACCGAGAAGGCCCGGAACGAAGGCCTGCCGGCGGATCAGGCCGTCTTCGAGATCACCGAGCATCTTCACGAGCTGATCAGCCGCGGCGTGCCGGTCATCGCCTTCAACGCCAGGTTCGACCTGACCATCCTCGACCGCGAGGCCCGGCGCTACGAACAGGAGACCCTGCTCGACCTGCTCGGAGGGCCCGAGGCGCTGCTGGTCGTCGACCCGTACGTGCTCGACAAGAAATTCAACAAGTTCCGCAAGGGACGCCGCACACTGAGCATCCTCTGCGAGTCGTACGGCATCCCGCTGGATGACGCCCATGCCGCCGACGCCGACGCGCTGGCCGCCGCCAGGCTCGCCTGGAAGCTCGGACACACCCAGCCCGAGCTGCAGGGATACGACCTCTCCGAGCTGCACCGGGCGCAGGTCGCCTGGGCGATGCAGCAGGCCGAATCGCTCCAGGAGTATTTCCAGAGCCAGGGCCGCACCGAGCGGATCGAGGGACAGTGGCCGATCGTCTCGCCGCCGATGGCCGCCGCGCTCCCGGAAGCCAGCGGCTTCTGAGAGCCGGAACACACGCCGGCGCCCGTTCAGAGAGAATCATCCGGTGACGAATGATCCCGAGCCTCCCGACCGCCAGCCGGTCGAGAAGGAAATTGAGCTGGACAAACAGGAGGAACTGAACCTTCTGGACGAGATGGGCGGCCCGCAGGGCATCGCCGACTCCAGCCTTCCCGGCCTGCTCTTCGTCGCGGTCTACAGCCTTTCCAGCGGCAACCTGAAGCTCGCCGCGATCACCGCGGTCGCCCTCGGCGCGCTGATCGGCGTGATCCGTATGGCGCGCGGAGAATCGGCGAAATACGCGGCGGCCGGTTTTATCGGGGTCGCGATCGCCGGGTTCTTCGCGACGAGGACCGGCAAGGCCGAAGATTTCTTCCTGCCGGGCCTGCTGCTGAACGGCGGCTACGCGCTCGCCTACGTCATTTCCGTGCTGGTCCGCTGGCCGCTGATGGGCGTGTTCATCGGGCCGCTGATCGGCGAGGGCATGGAGTGGCGGAAGAACCCGGAGCGGGTCAGGCTGTTCAGCAAGGTGAGTTGGCTCTGGGCAGGCGTTTTCGTGGTCCGGCTCGCGGTTCAGCTGCCGCTCTACTTCGGCGGCTACCTGGTGGCGCTCGGCATCGCCAAGACGGTGATGGGACTGCCGATCTTCGCCCTGGCCCTGTGGCTGACCTATCTGATCCTGAAAAAAGAGGGACTGGACCTCAAATCCATGACCAGTTCCCGCGACTCGAGGGCACCGCAATAAGAAGGCTTGGAAAGAGAGTGGAGTACAATGCTCGGCCGACTTTGTCTCCGACACCATCGCCACCAAAAGCACGTAGGAATGCCAGATCGACAGGTGGGGCGGGCGGCGCGAACTCGGAGAAGAACCGCACCGCGGCGACCGTTCGCCTGCGACTTGAGGTTCCGGGCGGCGAGTACCGCGACGCCCCGTTCGAGATCATCGTCCAGGCCCACCGGCCGAACGAGCCGGAGGCCTATTTCGACGTAAGCGACGTCTGGAACGAGGACAAGGAGAAGTTCGGTTCGCGCGGGCGGATCGATACGACTCTCGGCGTGGGCATGGCCGCCGCGGCCTGGGCGCCACTCAGGCGACTGCTCGAGGCCGATGTTCCCGATCGTCTGGAGCTGGCCGACGCTGAGGTGGGCGAACTGCTCGACGGTGCCGCCGAACGCCTGGAGAACTCCGGCGTGACGGTCATCTGGGATCCGGCTCTGGATCACTCCCTGGACGCCAAGGTGGTGGTCGGCACCACCGGCGGACTGAGCCAGAGCGTTCCCGACGTCTTCGACGACTCGGCCCTGCAGGGTTTCTCCTGGCAGCTCTCGCTCGACGGCATGCCGCTCACCCCTGAGGAGACCGGTGCGCTGGTGCGCTCAGGACGCCCCGTGGCGTGGATCAGGGACAAATGGGTCCTGGTGCCCCCGATTCAGGCCCAGAGGGCGCTGAAACCCGATCTGAAGCCCCTTACGGCGATCGACGCGCTCAGCGTCGCGCTGACAGGAAGCACGGTCGTCGACGGCCGCACGGTGGAGGTGCGGGCCAGCGGCTGGGTCGCCGCCCTGCGCGAGCAGATCACCGGCAACGACCAGAGCGACGCGATCCAGCCGCCCGAGGCTCTCCAGGCGACCCTTCGCGAATACCAGGTGGAGGGTCTGCGCTGGCTGCATCGCATGACCTCGCTCGGGCTCGGCGGCTGCCTGGCCGACGACATGGGCCTCGGCAAGACGGTGATGCTGATCGCCCTGCATCTGCACCGCAAGCAGAACCCGAAGACCGCCGGTCCGACCCTGGTCGTCTGCCCGGCGTCGCTGCTCGGCAACTGGGAGCGGGAGATCCACCGTTTCGCGCCCGAGGAGAAGGTGCGGCGCTATCACGGCGGAGGGCGGACCCTGTCCGGGGTGGAGGACGGTTTCGTGCTCACGACATACGGCACGATGCGCCTCGATGCGGACCATTTCGAGACCGTCCGCTGGGGCCTGCTGGTCGCCGACGAGGCGCAGCACGTCAAGAATCCCCGCTCCGCCGGAGCCAAGGCGCTGCGCACGATCCCGGCCCGCTCACGGGTCGCCCTGACCGGCACCCCGGTCGAGAACAACCTCTCCGAGCTGTGGGCGATCCTCGACTGGACCACACCCGGGCTGCTCGGGACCCACGCCTCGTTCCGCAAGAAGTGGGCGGACCCGATCGAGATCGAAGCGAAGGAGAAGACGACCAAGCTGCTCTCCAAGCTGGTCCGGCCCTTCCTGCTCCGTCGCAGGAAGTCCGATCCGGGAATCGCTCCCGAGCTGCCCCCGAAGACGATCACCGACCAGCCGGTCGGCCTGACCGACGAACAGATCAAGCTCTACGAGAAGGCCGTCAAGGAGAACATGGTCCAGATCCGGACCAGCGACGGGATCAACCGCCGTGGTCTGGTGCTGAAGCTGCTCACCTCGCTCAAACAGATCTGCAACCACCCGGCCCAGTACCTGAAGGAGGAATCCGGTCCGCTGGCCGAACGATCGGGCAAGCTCGAGCTGCTCGACGAACTGCTCGACACGATCCTGGCCGAGGATGGGGCGGTGCTGGTGTTCACCCAGTACGTCGCGATGGCCAAGCTGCTGAAGCGGCATCTGGACGAGCGCGAGATCGAGAACCAGCTGCTGCATGGCGGGACCGCGGTCAATCAGCGCGAGAAGATGGTCGACCGTTTCCAGCAGGGTGAGGTCAAGGTCTTCCTGCTCTCGCTGAAGGCGGCCGGCACCGGATTGAACCTGACCCGCGCCGATCACGTCATCCATTTCGACCGCTGGTGGAACCCCGCGGTGGAAGAACAGGCGACCGACCGGGCCCACCGGATCGGCCAGACCCGTCCGGTGCAGGTCCATCGCCTGATCGCCGAGGGCACGATCGAAGATCGGATCGCCTCGATCCACGAGACTAAGCGTGAGCTCGCGGACGCGATCGTCAGTTCGGGCGAGTCCGCGCTCACCGAGCTCTCGAACGAAGATCTGGCCGATCTGGTCGAGCTGCGAAACGCCGGCTGACGGCAGCCCGGCACAGCGGGCATACTGGCCGCATGACGGATACGGGTCTTCAGAACAAGGTCGTGATCGTCACCGGGGCCGCCCGGGGGATCGGGGCGGCGACCGCGAGCCTGATGGCGGATCGGGGCGCCAGGGTCGTGCTGGCCGATATCGACGGGGACCTGGCGCGGGCGGGCGCGGAATCGATCGGACGCGGCGCCGTCGGGTTCGGGCTGGACGTTTCCGACCGTGAGGCGTTCGAGCGGCTGATCGACACGGTGGAGAGCGATGTCGGTCCGGTCGACGTTCTCGTCAACAATGCCGGGATCGCCGTGACCTCGCCCCGGGTCGGCGAGCAGGACCCGGCGATGATCGACCGGACGATCGCGGTGAACCTGACCGGGGTGATCAACGGCACCGTGGCCGTGGTGAAGCGCATGGAGAAACGCCGCACCGGGCATGTGGTCAACGTGGCCTCGCTCGCCGGAGTGATGGGCATCTCCGGCCTGAGCGCCTATTCCGCGTCGAAATTCGGCGCGGTGGGGTTCACCGAGGCGATCCGGATCGAGTACGCGGGATCGGGACTGCGCTTCACCTGCGTGATGCCCGGACCGGTGGAGACCGACCAGATGGTCGGCACCAGCGGCTCGCCGGTGGTCAAGCTGGTCAAGCCCGAAGCGATCGCCGCGGCGATCGTCACGGCGGTGATCCGGGGAAAGGACCGGGTCTATCTGCCACGTTCATCGGGAGTGCTCGTCCGCATCACCTCGCTTCTTCCTCCGGCGCTGGCGGTCCGACTGAACCGGCTCACCGGCATGGACCGGGTCTACACCGATGTCGACTACTCGGCCCGGGCCGAGTACGTGAACCGGGTCTCGGCCGAATCGGAGTGAGAGCGAGCGGGTCCTAGGTCCCTTCGAGCCCGGTTTCCCGAATGGTGATGTTCAGCCGGCCGGTCTCCAGGCCCAGGCGAGGATCGGCCGTTCCGGGCATCACCTTGGTCACTCCGTGATAGCTGAAGCGGGAGGGACCGCCGAAGACGAAGAGGTCCCCCGACCTCAGCTCGATGTCGCTGTAGGGGCGGTTTCTCGATTCCGGATTGCCGAACCGGAAGACGCAGGAATCACCGAGACTCAATGAGACCACCGGCGCGTCCGAACGCTCGTCCTTGTCCTGATGCATGCCCAGCTTGGCGTTCTCGTCGTAGAAGTTGATCAGGGCGGCGTCCGGACTGTAGTCCGGCGTGCCCGGGGAGCCGTAGGCGGCGGCCGTCGCCTCGCGGGCCAGCTCCTTCAGCCATTCCGGAAACGGCGCGGCTTCCGGCCCACCCTCGACCGCGGAGCGCACGTAACGGTATGGCTTCCAGTGCCAGCCGAGACAGACCATCCGCAGCGACATCGTGTGGCCGCTCGGCAGCACCGGGGAGGCGATCGGGATCGGGCCCCGGGCCCATTCGCGACAGGCCGAGACCAATTCCCGCTGACGATCGAGCGTCAGCCAGTCGGGCACGTGGACGGCACCCGGAGCCGGCTCGGTCATTTCCCGAGGCAGAAGCCCGGTCACCCGGCTCCGCCCTCGAGGGCCAGCAGGCTCTCCTTCATCGAGGTTCCACCCAGATAGGCACCGACCTGCCCGTCGGTGCGCAGCACCCGGTGACAGGGCACGACGATCGGCAGCGGGTTGGTCGCCAGCGCGGTTCCCGCGGCACGCACCGCGTTCGGACTTCCGGCCTCGGTCGCAACCGCCCGGTACGTCCGGGTCTGGCCGTACGGGATGTGGCCGGTCGCCTCCAGGACCTCGCGCCGGAAGCCGCTGCTGAGACGCCAGTCGAGATTGAGATCGAACCGGTGCCGGTCGCCGGCGAAATACTCGTCGAGCTGCCGCCTGGCGGATGAGATATCCGGGCGGCTCGCCTTCAGGACACGCGGCGATACCCGCTCGGCGAGATCCCGCAGGATCTCCTCCTGGCTCTGGACCGCGAGTCCCACCCGGACCAGGCCGGCCGAGGTCGCCCCGATCAGCAGCTCCCCGAAGGGGGAATCGTGCATCTCATAGGCGACGTCGATCAGCCCCTCGGCCTCGGCGCGTTCGGCCAGTCCGGAGAGGATCCGGTTCCATCGGTCCGCGGGCACGGGATCGGCAGCGCCGAGCGCACGTTCCAGCTCGTCGGATTCTGGGTTCCTACTCATGCTCACACTCCTGAAGTCGTCGGTCGGACCCGATTCGTGAGATCACAGCCATGATGAGCGCTCCTCCCTGAGCCGTTTCAGGCCCTCGAACACATTCCTCCTGGCCGCGGCCTCGGATATCTCCATGACCTCGCCGACCTCGCGGTGGGAGAGCCCACCGCGAAAACGGAGCTGCAGGGCGATCGCCTGTTTCTCCGGCAGCTCGTGGACCAGGCTCCAGATGTCGCCGCTGCCGGGCTGCCATTCCGCCCGCCGGATGATCTCTTCTTCGATCTCCTCCGCCGGGACCGGAATCCTGGCCGAGGCCCGGTGGATGTCGATCGTCTTGCGGGCCGCGATGGTGAAGAGCCAGGACTTGACCGCCTTTTCGTCGCGAAGGTCGCCGTAGGAGCGCAGCGCGGCGAGCATCGTGTCTTGAAAGCAGTCCTCGGCCCGTTCCGGGCCGACCCTGCCGGCACAGAACCGCAGGATGGCGGGTCCGTGCTCCTCGATCAGAAGTTCGAATGGCTTCATCGGAAATGAAGACGTTGACAGGTTCCGATTCGTGAGAGAGTGAACAGAATCAAGTTTGCGCAACGATTTCGAGACGGGATCGTGCCCAATCGCCGAACTCGGCCCAGGCGTCCCGCTTGGCCTCGTAACCGCCCCTCGCATGGCGGGCCGAGGACGACGGCAGGCGATAGGTGGCCGCTCCGGCCAGCTTCCAGTCCGAGGCTCCGATCGGCATCTGACCATGACCGAGGTATTTCGATACGCCGTTGGCCGAGGTGCCGCCGTTGAAGGCGACGACGGCCGGGCGGAGGGCCTCCATCTTCGCCACCAGTCCGGGCAGATCGAGATCCGACGGGGTGAGTCTCGCGTCGTTCGATTCGGCCCGGCCCGGCACGACGTCGGTCAGGCCGATCCCGAACCGGAGCAGCTCGCGATCCTCGGTATGGGGGATCCACTCGCCGCCGGTCAGGCCGGTGGCCTGGAGCAGATGCCAGAAGCGGTTGCTGGGATGGGCGTAGTAGTGCCCCGCCCGGGCGGAGGCGACGCTCTTGGCGCTGCCGACGATCACGACCCGCACCTCCGGGCCGAGAATGTCCGGCGGGATCTCCAGGTCAGGAACCTTCCGAGTAGGCGGGATCGCCCATCGGCAGCTCACCGTCGTCGCCGCTCTCGCTGGTGGCGGAGACCGCCGATTCGGGTCCGGGAGCGGGGGTGGGACGGATCACGAAGATGGAGATCAGCACGCCCAGCCCGACCAGTCCCGCGGCCACCCAGAACGCGAAGTGATAGCCATCGGTCAGGGCCGAGTTCTGCGATATCCCGTCGGCGATCAGGTTGTCGCTGCGTGATGCGGAAAGGGTCGCGAGCAGGGCGAGACCGACCGCGGCACCGACCTGGGCGGTGGTGTTGACCAGACCCGACGCGAGGCCGGCATCCTCCGGGGTGGCGCTCGACATCGCCAGGTTCATCAGAGCGGGGAAGGCGAGGCCGGCACCGAGACCCATCAGCGCCATCACCGGAGCCACATGGACCCAGTAATCACCGTCCACCGGCGCCCGCGTGAACAGGGCGAGCGCGGCGGCGATCAGGATCAGGCCGGGAATGAGGATCGTGCGCGGGCCGTACCGCATGATCAGCGGTTCTGAGAACTTGACCGAGAGAGTGCCCATCGCGATCGTGGTCGGCATGAAGGCGAGGCCGGTCTCGAGTGCGTCATAGCCGAGGATCCTCTGGACATACAGCGCGCCGAGAAAGAAGACACCGAACATTCCGGCACCGGCCAACGCCTGGATCACGTTGGCTCCGGACACGTTTCGGTTGCGGAAGATCCGGAGGGGGATGAGCGGCGTGCGGGCGGTCGCCTCGCGTAGGATGAACGCGCCGAGGAGAAGGAACGTGAGTGCGCCCAGGCCCAGGGTGGTTCCGGCGCCCCAGCCGTCCTCGGCCGCGGGCTTGACGATCGTGTAGACCCCCAGCATCAGGGCCGAGGTGATCAGGATCGCCCCGGGAAAATCGGCACCCTTGTCGAAGCCGATGCCGCGGTCGTTCTTCAGCAGGCGCCGGGCCGCCAGATAGGTGCCCACGCCGATCGGGATGTTGATGAAGAAGATCCAGTGCCAGCTGAACGACTGGGTCAGCACGCCGCCGGCCAGCAGGCCGACCGAACCGCCGCCGGAGGCGACGAAGGCGAAGATTCCGATCGCCTTCGCCTGTTCGCGGGCATCGGGGAACATGGTCACGATCATCCCGAGGATGACCGCCGAGGTCATCGCCCCGCCGACACCCTGCAGGAAGCGCGCGATGATCAGCATCTCCTGGTTCTGGGCGAGCCCGCAGGCGAGCGACGCGACGGTGAACAGGGTCAATCCGGCGAGGAAGATGTTGCGGCGGCCGATCAGGTCCCCGAGCCGCCCGGCGAGCAGCAGCAGACTGCCGAAGGCGATCAGGTAGCCGTTGACCACCCAGGCCAGGTTGGAGGTCGAGAACCCGAGGTCGTCCTGGATCGTGGGCAGGGCGACGTTGACGACGGTGGCGTCGAGCACGATCATCAACATGCCCGCGCAAAGCACGTACAGGGCGATCCAGCGCGACCTGTCGTCTGGTTCTTCGAGTTCTCCGTGACTTCCGATTTCGTGCTTCAAGTTCGTTTCAACTTTCCTCTGCGGTTCGATCTTTCCCTAAGACCGGATGACCCACGGTAACTAATCGGGCGGAAACAAGTTGTCCACTCAAGGGGATCCACGGCGGTCGCATCAATTTGTGGCGAAATCGGGTCGGCGCGGTTAGGGTGAGATCCATGTCCGAGATACTCGACAACGGCTCCGCCTCGATCGAACAGGACGGCCGCGTGAGCGAGGTCACCGCGTCGATCTACGACGGGACCGACGCCGGATTCGGGGTGCCGTCGTGGTGGGGTAAATACTCCGAGGCGGACGCCGAGACGGAGCCCGAGGCGGGCCGTGCCAGGATCAGGCTCCAGGACGGCAGGTCCGGCGAGATCATCGTCAAGGTCACGCGCCAGGGCTCGGGAGAGTTCCGTGGCGCCGGCGAGCTTTCCTGAGTCTCCGTACGGTTCTGGTCTCACGTCGAGCACTCGCCGGCGCGGGCGAGCATGACCTCGCGTTCGACCCGGTTCCCGGCCAGGTCCGCCGCCCGCTCGAACTCGAGCTTCGCCTCGTCGTAGCGCCCCAGCTTCTGGAGCAGATCACCCCGGACCCCGGGCAGGAAGTGGTAGCCGGAAAGTTCGGTGACCCCGAGAAGCCGGTCGACCAGCTTCAGCCCCTCCTCGGGCCCGTAGGCCATCGATACGGCCACCGCGCGGTTCAGCTCGACGACCGGTGAAGGCTGAGCTTCGGCCAGCGCGTCATACAGCGCGACGATCCGCTTCCAATCCGTGTCGGACGCGGTGACTGCGCGGGCATGGCAGGCGGCGATCGCCGCCTGGAGGGTGTAGGGGCCGTACGGCACGCCGAGCGATTCGGACCGCTCCAGCGCCGCGAGGCCACGGTTGATCAGCAGATGGTCCCAGCGGCCGCGGTCCTGGTCGAGCAGCAGCACGGGTTCGCCACGAGAGTTCACCCTCGTCTGCATCCGGGAGGCCTGGATCTCCATCAGCGCCACCAGGCCGTGCACCTCGGGCTCGTCCGGCAGCAGGGTGGCGAGGGTCCGGCCCAGCCGCATCGCCTCCTCACACATCTCGGGTCTCATCCAGTCATCACCCGAAGCTGCGGAGTAGCCCTCGTTGAAGATCAGGTAGATCACCTCGAGCACCGAGGCCAGGCGCCGCTCGAGGTCTTCCTCGGAGGGAACCTCGAACGGGACCTTGGCCTCGGCGAGGGTTCTCTTGGCCCTGGTGATCCGCTGGGCGATGGTGGCCTTCGGGGCGAGGAACGCGCGGTCGATCTCCTCGGTCGTGAGGCCACCGAGAAGCCTGAGGGTCAGGGCCACCCTCGCCTCGCGGGAGAGCAGGGGATGGCAGGTGGTGAAGATCAGGCTGAGGACGTCGTCGCCGACCACGTCACTCTCCCTCGCCTCGACCTCTGCCTCGACCGAGTCGGTCCGGGTTTCGGTCTCACGGCCGATCTGCTGGTACTTGTCGTCCAGGTTCCGGCCGCGGCGGTGCCGGTCGATCGCCCGGTTCTTCGCGGTCGAGATGAGCCAGGCCCCGGGATTTGCCGGGACGCCCGTCTCCGGCCAGTGTTCCATCGCGGCCAGCAGGGCATCCTGCGCCAGGTCTTCGGCCTGGTCGAGGTCCCCGCCGGTGAAACGGGCGAGGCCCGCGATCAGACGTGTCGATTCGATCCGCCAGACGGCTTCGATCGAACGACTGATCGCGGGCTCGGTCACCGGCAATCCTCCCGTGGTGCTACTGCTGCTGTTCCTCGACCCGGCGGCGCAGCTCGTCTTCCTGGGCCTTCAGGTCCGGGGTCAGTGCGTCGCCGAAGTCCTCTTCGGTGAAGACCGGACGGATCTCGACCGACGACTCGGCGCCTTCCGCTTCGGGATTGGGCATGCGGCGGGCCCACTCGATCGCCTCGTCCATGTCCTTGACCTGCCAGACCCAGTAGCCGGCGAGCAGCTCCTTGGTCTCGGCGAACGGTCCGTCGGTGACGGTGGTGCCGCCGTCCGCGTGAAAATTGACCCGGGCACCCTTGACGCTCGGATGGAGGCCGTCGCCGGCCAGCATGATGCCCGCGTTCACGAGTTCCTCGTTGTACGCGCCCATCTGGGTCAGCATCTCTTCGCTCGGCATCTCTCCGGCTTCCGAGGCCTCATTGGCCTTCACCAACACCATGACTTTCATCGCAATCTCCTAGCTAGTCGTTCCGGCCGGAATTCCGGCCCTTTACTTATACGACGAACGGGAGTGCCCGGATTCGACACGATCCGGAAAACTTTTCGATGAAAGTCTGGTGTGGCTCTGCGACTAACGTCCCGAGGGCAGTCGCTCCTGGAAGAAGCTCATCGCGTCACCCTTGGCCGCGTCGAGCACACCGCCGTGATCGACCCCGGGGTACTTGATGTAGCTGACCGAATCGCCGAGCGCGACCAGTTCGTCGTTGAGCATGTCGGTGAGGAAGGGGAAAGTGGTGTCATCCTCTTCTCCCTGGGCCAGCAGGATCGGAGCCGCCGTCTTCACGTCGGGGTTCTGCTGGTCGAGCAGGTCGAACAGCGGCTCGGTGTTCGCTCCGCCCCTGATCAGCTCGGATGGGGCGATTCCGCCGAGGTTGTCCGGTTCAGCCAGGCGGGAAAGACATTCCCGGTCGGTCTGCGGGTAGAAGGCGAGCACGGGATCGGAAAGCAGCTGGGAGGCGTCGATCGCCGGATCCACGGCACTCGCGCCCTTGACGATCAGCGCGGCGAGCGCGGTGAGCGAGCTGGGAGCGGTGAGGATGGGCAGCGATCCCGCCTGCAGGCGCAGATGCGAGGCCGGCGCGTAGGCGACGGTGCCGCGCAGCTTCAGGTCCGGAGTCCACTTGGCCGCTTCGCCGGCGGCGAACAGGGCGGCGTGCCCGCCCTGTGAGTGACCGGCGATCAGGAACCTCTTCGAGATCCGCGGGTCGAGATCACGCGACGCACGGACGATGTCCAGCATGCTGCGGCCTGAGGCCTTGCCGATCAGGAACGGATGGACACCGGGTGTGCCGAGGCCCTGGTAGTCGGAGCGGGCGACCGCGTAGCCGGCCTTCAGCCAGGCGTTCTGCTCGGCGTCGGTGTAGGAGATGTAGGAAGTGGCCGGTCCGTTCGCGGTGTTTCGCGAAGGGGCGCACTTGTCGGCGATGCCGGTGGTGCCGTGACCGTAGGTGATCATCGGCCAGCCGCCCTTCGGGGCTTTGCCCTTGGGGATGCTCACCGAGCCGGAGACAGCGGTGCGCTTGCCGCCCGGAGTGGTCGAGGTGTAGAGCACCTTCTTCGTCCACCTGGCGGACTTCAGCGGAACGACGCCGGTCGCCTTGTTCGTCCAGATCAGCCGTCCGTGCTGTCTGGGGGTCTTCTTCGGCGGCTTGTAGAAGGCGAGGCCACCGGGTCCCTGCTTCTTGGGCTTGGCGTCGGCGACCCCGGTCTGCAGAGTCGCGGCCAGGAAGACGGCGGCGACGACGAAGGCGACCACGGCGAGCGCTGTCCGAACCCGGTTCAGATGAATGATCAAGGGACCTCTCCTGTAATAAGACTTGAACGTGGGGCCACCATACGCTGTTCGGTGGCTTTCTATTGACACTACTTCAACACGGAACGGGGGCCTTAGTTGCCCTCGGGCAGCTCGACCGCCTCGCCGATCGGCAGCCAGCGCACGCTTTCCCGGAACCGCTCCGGCGCGTCGGCGAACTCGCGTTCGATCGCGTCACGGCCCTGCCGGAAGTGCTTCCAGCCCTCGTAATGGATCGGGATCACGGTTCCGGCATCGAGCAGGCCGCCCAGCTCGATCGCCTGCCCGGCGGTCATCGTGTAGTGAAGGGGGCCGGTGACCGGGAAACGAACGCCGCCGAGATGCAGGATCGCGGTATCGACGTTCATTCTGGCGGCGACCTGCCTCACGCCGTCGTAGAGCACCGTGTCACCGGAGATCCAGAGCACCCCGTGCTCCTGGCCGTCCCGCTTGATCGCGAAGCCGATCACGTCGCCGACGATCGGGTGGCTGAGTGGCGGTCCGTGGCGGCAGGGGGTGGCGGTGATCTCGATCGGCACCCGCCCCGGAGCCTCCAGGGTGGTCGATTCCCAGTCGGCCAGCCCACGCGCCCCGTCCGCCAGCGCCTTCGCGCCCGACACCGTGGTCACCACCGTGCCCGCGGAGGGCAGGAATGCCCTTCCGGCGGGATCCAGATTGTCTTCGTGATGCTCGTGGGTGAGCAGCACGGCGTCGATGTGAGGGAGCCGCTCGAGCGGGATCGCCGGCCCGGCGAGCTTTCGCGACGTGGTTCCCCAGCCGAAGAAATACCGCTTGCCCGGGGCGTCGAAGGTGGGATCGGTGAGCAGCGTCCAGCCGTCCATCTCGATCAGCAGCGTCGGGCCGCCGATGTGGGTGATCCGCATCATTCCGGCCCCCGCAGTTCGTGCTCGTGGCGCTGCGCCCAGAGCGCCGCCTGGGTCCGGTCGCTCACGTCCAGCTTCTGAAACACGGCCGAAAGGTGGTTCTTCACGGTCTTCTCGCTGATCTCGAGGCGCATCGCGATCACCTTATTCGCCTTTCCCTCCGCGACCAGCCTCAACACGTCGATTTCGCGTGATGACAGCGAATCGGCACGGGGTGAGCGGCGGCGGGACTCGAGGATCTCGCGGGCGGCGCGGGGATCGAGCGGGGCCTGTCCGGCGGCTGCCGCCTCGACCCCCTTGACCAGATCCTCGGGTTCCGCGTCCTTCAGCAGATAGCCGACCGCACCCGCGTCCAGAGCATCGGTGATGCGGGTCCGGTCGGAGAACGAGGTCAGGACGACCACGGGAATATCGGGTGCCTCCCGTCCCATGCGGCGGGTGGCCTCGGCACCATCGACCTCCGGCATCGAGAGGTCCATGAGGACCACGTCCGGGCGATGCTCGAGCGCACAGGAGACCGCCGAAGCGCCACCCGATGCTTCCCCGGCGACCTCTATCCCGGATGCCTCGAGCAGCGCCCGCAGTCCGGCGCGGAAGGTGGGATGGTCGTCGACCAGGCAGACCCGGATCATCTGTTCGGAACCTCGACTCTGACGGTCGTGCCCCGGCCGGGTCCGGATTCGACCGTGAACTCCCCGCCGGCGTCCCGGGTCAGCGATTCCATCGCCCGCAGGCCGAGGTGGCCCTCGGGTGGCGTCTCATCCGAGGCCGGTTCGAGGCCACGTCCGTCGTCGGCGATCGTCATGACCACATTCTCTCCCTCCCGGGTGATTTCGATTTGCATCGATTGCGCGTCGGCGTGGCTGATCACGTTGCGGGAGCTCTCCTGCGCGATGCGAAACAGAAGTGCCTCGGTTCCGGTCGAGAGATCGAGCGAACGCTCCACCTCGGCCTCGGCCCTGATGCCGCGGCGGGAGACGTTCTCGGTCAAATCGGCGAGAGCGGCGGCGAGACCCTGCCGGTGCAGCGTCGGGGGATAGATGTCGACCAGCACGTTCCGCAGGCCGCGGGTCACCTGACGGCCCGACGCGGAGATCTCGCGCAGCCGCCGGGCCTGCTCGGGATCGTTCTTCGCCTCGGCGGCCTGTGCCTCGGCCGCGATCGAGAGCGAGAGTCCGTTCATGTCCTGTACGACCCCGTCGTGCAGGTCGGCGGCGATCCGGCGCCGCTCGCGCTCCGAGGCGTCCATCGCGGCCTGCATGTAGGACTCCCGGTCGCGCTGGGCGCTGCGCTCGCGATTCACCAGGCGACGGGCCAGCGGCAGGTTGAGCAGCTGAAGCAGCAGCAGACCGCCGATCAGGGCGGGGATGAAGGCGCGGGTCAGATCACGGGTGGTGTCGCTGATCGTGGCGGTCGGCAGGTAAGCCTCGAACAACAGCCGGTGTCCGTCGGGAAGCCGGACCGGCTGGTACACCTCGAGCAGTTCACCCCGTCCGCGCTCGAACCGGTTCTCGGGGCTGTCGAGATCACTCACTTCGGCGACCACCCGGCCGCTGTTCAGCGCGGTCAGCTCATCCTCGTCCAGGGGGAAGTGGTCGCCGACCACGCGCGGCTCGTCCGAGTAGACGATCCGCCCGTCGGGAGTCCAGATCTTGATCCTGACGATGTCGGAATGGGCGAGCACGCTTTGGCGGATGCGATCGTCGAATTCGGCGAGAGAGGACTTGTCTCCATCCTCGAGGTCCGTGGTCAGGGCGGGCTCGATGATCGCCGAGGCGGTGAGCCGGGTCAGGTCCTTGGCTTCGTCGAGCGCCTGCTGCCTGGCGATCGCGCGAAAGGCGAAAGTGGCGATCAGGCCGATGACCAGGACCCCGATCAGGCCGAAAAGCGCGAACTGCCAGACGGCTGAGCGACCTTTCATGGATCCATGATCGCCTGTGCGGAGCCGTTCGCATAGGTCCTAGGACCAATCGCCCGATGACAACGGGACCGGGGCTGGGCGAGCATCGGGCCATGAACACGAAAACTCGACAGATATCACTGTGCCTCGCGGTAGCCGTCGCGTTGGCAGTGCCGCTCGCCGGCTGTGGCGGGGATGACAACTCGAGCGATTCCACCGATACCGCCTCGACGTCTTCCAAGTCGTACGGGACCCAGCCGTCGGGAGATACCCAGAGTGCCGGAGGTTCGGGTGGCGGATCGCGCACACTTCGGCTAGCTGCCGACCCGAACGGCGCGATCGCCTACGACAAGACCTCCCTGACCGCGAAGGCCGGCAAGTCCACGATCGATTTCGAGAACGCCTCCAGCGTTCCCCACGCGGTCGAGGTGGAAGGCAACGGCGTCGAGGAGGAGACCGACACCATCGTCGGCGGCAAGGCGAAGCTGGCCCTCGATCTGAAGCCCGGAACCTACGAGTTCTACTGCCCGATCGACGATCACAAGGAAGAGGGAATGAAAGGAGTGCTGACGGTCAAATGACGAGGACACGGAAAGCGGTTCCCGCGCTGTTCGCAGTGACGATCGCCTGCCTGGCGATGGCGGCGGCTCCCGGCTTCGCCGGCGCCGAGTCGGGCTCGGGGCTGAGGAGCTTCCACGGCAAGGTGCGAAACGTGAACCGGCAGGCCGACCGGTTCAGCATCCGGAACGCGAACGGCACACGCATCAGGTTCAGGGTGAACGCCGCCACCGTGTTCCGGCACGTGGCCGGGCTGGCCGGGCTCTCGAGAGGAATGCGGGTCGAGGTGAAGATCCGGCGCGGCGACGATTCCCGCCTGGCCCGCAGGGTCGAGGCCGAAGGAGCCGACGACGGGACCGACGATCACGGAGGCGGCGGGCACGGGGCGAACGATCCGCCCGGCGACGACCACGGTGGTGGTCACGGCGCCGATGACTAGGACGATCCGTCCGCCGAGCCGATGAAACCGCGAAGTCCGGGCCACCATGCGGCCCGGACTTCGCTGCGTGGCTGCGGTCGGTCAGTCCGCCTGCTCGGTCTCGACCTGGAGCACCTTGAACTGATCGTCGAGTGAGACCGTGATCTCCTTCGAGCCCTTGGTCACGTCGACCTCATAGGCGGTACCGGCCGGTGTGGCCTTCTCGCCCGGGTCGTTGTCGTCCCCGGCTTCGGGCGCGTCCCTGGTCTCGGCCGAAACCTCGTCCACGGATCCGCCTACTTCGGCGATCGCGGCGGCGGTCGCCTTGGCGGTGTCCGCGGCGTTGACGGCCTCACCCGGATCGGGTGTGTCGTGTTCGTCGGCACTCTCACCGGCGTCGTCGGCACCTTCGGGTCCGGACTCGTTCTCGGTCGCCTCCGAGGCGCCGTGATCTCCGGCCTCCGCCTTCTCCTGGACGGCGCCGTCGCCCGAGGAGCCGCCACTGGTCGCCGACGCGATCGCCGATCCGCCGAGGGCGAGTGCGGCGAGAGCCACCAGCGAGGCCAGGATCTTCTTGATTTTCGTTGACATATTCGTCCTTTTCGTTGAGGCCGAACTGCGTCGGCGCTTGTTCGATGGAGCGAGTATGCGACGGTGTGCCTGAATAACTCCTGACAGGTGAAACCGCATTCAGGAGCCGTTCAGGTTCCCAGACGATCATTCCGATGATGAAAAGGCGATGGAGAAGATGAGTTCGCGGGTACTCGTGGTCGAGGACAACTCGGAGCTGCGCCGCCTGCTCGACCAGGGGCTGGGGGAGGAGGGATTCGAGGTGGAGCTCGCCCGTGACGGCCGCGAGGCATTGATGCTGGCCGAGTCCGGCGGTCCCGACCTCATGGTGATCGACATCGGACTGCCCGACTCGGATGGGCGGGATGTCTGCCAGGCGCTCAAGTCCGCCGGGGTCGAGGCGCCGGTCCTGTTCCTCACGGCCAAGGATTCGGGTTCCGATCGCGTCTCCGGCTTCAGTGCGGGAGGCGACGACTACCTGACCAAGCCCTTCGTGTTCGCCGAGCTGGTCGCCCGGCTCCGGGTGCTCGCCAAGCGCGGGTCGGCCTCCGGCGGCCAATCGGCCGGGGACCTGCGCCTGGACCCGGTCCGGCACGCGCTCACGGCGGGCGGTGAGAACGTCGAGCTGACGCCGACCGAGTTCAGGCTGGCCGGCGCCCTGATGTCCCGTCCCGGCGAGGTGGTGCGCAGGCGGGAGATGATCGCGGCCGCCTGGCCGGATGGCGCGATCGTCCATGACAACACCGTCGATGTCTACGTCCGCCGGCTTCGCAAGAAGCTGACCGAGCTGGAGAGCCGGACCGAGATCCACACGGTTCACGGCGTCGGCTACCGGCTCGAATGAAAGGCACGCTCCGCCAGAGGCTGACCATTTCGGTGATCGCGGTGACCGCCGTGATGCTGGCCTTGCTCGTTCTCGGGTTCAACCTGGCCCTGCGCTCCAGTCTGAGCGACGATGCCGACCGTCTGCTCCAGGCGAGGGCCCAGGCCGCACTGGAGAGCGTCGATGTCGAAGGTGACGAGTTGGACGTGAGCGAGAACTCCGACGATGGGGCTCCCGACGCGCTCGTCTGGGTGTTCTCCGGGGACAGGGCGATCGAACACCCGCAGGCCGGCGGCAGCCTGGATGCGGTGGCGGCGGATCTGGCCAAGTCGGGTGAGCGCCAGATCGACGACGAGTCGACCGACACTCGCCTCTACGCGCTGCCCGTGACGGACGACGGATCCAAGGTGGGAACGGTGGTCTCGGGAATCTCGATGGAGCCGTATGAGCGCACGGCCAACCGCTCGGCGATCGGCTCGGTGATCCTCGCGCTGATCATGATCGTGCTGATCGGGCTGACCACCAGGATGGTCGTCAACCGGGCCCTCAGGCCGGTCGCGAAGATGACCGCCGAGGCGGCGGACTGGAGCGAGCACGACCTTGACCGGCGATTCAACGAGGGTGTCCCGAACGACGAGCTGAGCCGGCTGGCGGCCACCTTCGACACGATGCTCGACCGCATGGCCTTCATGGTGCGACACGAACGCAACTTCTCGGCCGAGCTCTCCCACGAGCTGCGAACGCCGCTCGCGGCGATCGCGGCCGAAGCCGAGATCGCGCTGCGCCGGGAACGGGAACCGGGCGAGTACAGGGACTCGCTCCGGCGAATATCCGAGCGTTCCGCGGAACTCACCAGGATCCTGGAGACGCTGCTCGACGTGGCCCGCTCCGAGGGCGGGGCGTCCGCAGGGGAATCGGTGCTGGCCGGTCCCGAGATCGAACGGGCCCTCACGGCGACCGCCTCCCTCGCCGAAACGTATGGCGTGAGGGTGGCGCCCTTCGTACCGGACACCTCGCTGGCGGTGCGGGTCGGCCCCGACACATTCGGGCGCATCGTGGCGCCGGTCATCGAGAACGGCCTCACCTACGCCGAGTCCGAACTCGCGGTCGAGACCCGGAGCGAGGACCGCCTGGTGCGGATCACGGTCACCGACGACGGTCCCGGCTTCGCCGCCGGGGAGGCCGACGACGTGTTCGAGCCGGGAAGGCGCGGCTCGGCAAAGAGGAATACCGCCTCGCCGCCCGGAACCGGCCTCGGTCTGCCCCTGGCGAGGAGGCTGGCCCGGGCGAACGGGGGAGACGTCGTGCTCGACGAGGGAGAGGGACGGCGCCCCGGGCGGGTTCACATTCTGCTGCCCGGGGCGGTTGAGCGGCCCTGACCGTTGCCTCAGGCCCGGGCGGGCTCGGGCATCACTTCCGTGTCGATCAGCTCCGGCGGCGTCTGGTCTCGCTTGGTGACGGAAAGGAAGATCACCAGCCCGAGGATCGCGGCCAGGAAGATGAAGCTGGTCCCGGTCGTTCCCAGACCGAGACCACCGTCCGCGGTCGGCTGTGACATCCAATCCCCGATCGAGGCGCCGAGCGGCCGGGTGAGGATGTACGCGGCCCAGAACGCGGTGATCGCACCCAGCCTGAACCTGAAATGGGCGAGTGCCACCAGGCCGATCGCCCCGGCGAAGATCAGCACGGACACGAAGAAGCCGAGCCCGTACGCCTCCGCGACCTGATCGCCCGCCGAGGTGCCTAGGGCGAAGGTGAACAGGATCGCCAGCCAGTAGAACGCCTCCCGCCTGACCGTCACGATCGTGTGAATCGAGAGGGTCCGTTCAAAGGCATACCAGAGGGCGAACGTGGCGGCGAGAGCCAGCGAGAACACGATGGTGGTCGTCTGGAGGGCGACCCCCATGTTGTCGACCAGGTTGTCGGTGATGAGCGTGCCGACGACGCTGATCAGAACGACCGCGGTCCAGTAGATGCCCGGCACGTACCGTCTCGAAGCGAACTGGAATATGAGCGCGACGATGAGCAGGGCGGTGACGAAATAGGTCGTGTTGGTCAGGCCGAAGCCCAGATCGACATTCATGTAGTCGGCCGCCGTCTCACCGACGGTCGTACAGAGGATCTTGATGATCCAGAAATAGAGGGTCACCTCCGGGACCTTGTTGAGCATTCGACGTCCCAGGGATGGGGCCGTCCTTGCGAGGGATGGATCCTGAGCGAGCGTATTCATGGCGCCAGACTCTCCGCCGAAACCTGAACATCTCCTGATCGAAGACGGCTGCCGACCGCCGATCTATGCTGGGTGGCATCGTGATATCCGCCGAGTCACAGAGAACGTACGCGGCACGGACGGCGATTCTCAGCACGATCTTCGCCCTGGGGCTGGCGATCGACTTTCTCGTGGATCGCTCTCCGGGTGCCCTGATCCCGCTCGGACTGCTCACGCTGGCGATCGTGCTCGTCTGGCTGGCTCTCGTGAGCATCCCGGCGAGGCGGCTGTCCGCCCTGCTCGGCTCCCTGATCGCGCTTGTCCTCGCGGTCGCCTATGTGGTGCGGTTCGGCGATCCGCTGGGGCAGGTGCTCGTGATCGTCGCGCTGCTGGCGCTCGCATCGGTGGCGATTCGCCGCGCGTTCAGCGTCGAGGTGCCGCTGCCGTCGGCCGAGGCACCCTCCTCCGCGGTGCTTTTCTACAACCCGAAATCGGGCGGCGGCAAAGCGGACGAGTTCTCGCTCGCGAAAGAGGCCGAGACCAGGGGAATGCGGGCGGTCGAGCTGTCGCCGGGAGACGACCTGGAACAGCTGGTCAGAGCGGCGGTGGCGGAGGGTGCGGATGGCCTGGCGATGGCCGGCGGCGATGGTTCGCAGGCGATCGTGGCGAAGATCGCGGCCGAGCTGGACCTGCCCTATGCCTGCGTGCCGGCCGGGACCCGCAACCATTTCGCGCTCGACCTGGGGGTGGACCGTGAGGACGTGGTCGGGTCCCTGGACGCTTTCGTCGAAGGTGGTGAGCGCCGGGTGGATCTGGCCGAGGTGAACGGCACGGTGTTCGTCAACAACGTCTCGCTGGGCGTGTACGCGGAGGCCGTTCAGCAGGACTCCTACCGGGACGCGAAGGTGAGGACGCTGCTGGAAACCGCATCGAAGGTGATGGGTCCGGACGGGGACGGGCCGCGGCTGGAATGGAGGAGTCCGAGCGGCCGCCGGCATCATTCCGGGGCGGCGATCCTGGTATCCAACAATCGCTATCGGCTCGGTGCCGGTGTGGGTTCGGGAACCCGGCCGACCATCGAGGACGGCCTGCTGGGGATCGTTGTGCTGGCCGATCCTTCGGCCGGGGGCAGGCGCCTTCGCCGCTTCCAGAAGCCGTGGCGCGAATGGTCAGCCCGCGAGTTCGAGGTCGGCTCCGACGGGCCGGTGGCGGCGGGAATCGATGGGGAGGCCGCGCAACTGTCACCGCCGCTCACCTTCGGGATTCGTCCGGGCGTGCTGCGGGCACGGATCGCCCGGGGCCATCCGGGCGCGTCACCTTCGGCGGGGATCCCGGAGGGAGCGGGAGCGGTGCTTCAGGCGCTGATGCGGATCGCGCTCAGGAGCTGAGCGAATCGGCCCGCCGCGGCAGCTTCCAGTTCGGCCGTTCGAAATGGCAGGTGTAGCCGTTGGGAATGCGCTCCAGGTAGTCCTGATGCTCCGGCTCGGCCTCCCAGAAATCGCCGGCCGGTTCGAGTTCGGTCACGACCTTTCCGGGCCAGAGGCCGGACGCGTCGACGTCGGCGATCGTGTCCTCGGCGACTCGTTTCTGCTCCTCGCTCGTGAAGTAGATGGCCGACCGGTAGCTGGCGCCGATGTCGTTGCCCTGACGGTCCTTGGTGGTCGGATCGTGGATCTGGAAGAAGAACTCGAGCAGGTCGCGGTAGCTCGTCTGTGAGGGGTCGAAGATGATCTCGATCGCCTCGGCATGGTTGCCGTGGTTGCGGTAGGTGGCGTTGGGCACTTCGCCGCCGGTGTATCCGACCCTGGTCGAGATCACGCCCGGACGCCTGCGGATCAGGTCCTGCATGCCCCAGAAACAGCCCCCGGCGAGGATTGCCTTCTCGGTCGTATCGCTCATTCGTCCGCTCCTTCGTGAGACCCGTCGAGTTTGCCTGTAAGTACACGGTAGCGGCTCGAATCATCGGGCCGGGAGGATTGTTTATGGTGATGCCGTTCCGGGAGAAAACTCAGGGGGTAGTTGTGAAGGGAATCACGTTCGGGGAGAGTCGAATCATGCGTCTGGCGCTGCTTTGCGGCCTGGTGTGGATGCTCGTGCACGCATCGATGGCCTCACGGTCGGATGCGGCTGAAATGGAGACGCCCTTCTCCGAGATCGTGTACTCGAACGCCGGGCGCATCGCGGTGTCGAACGGGGATGGCGGCGAGCGGCGCCTGCTCACGAACCGGGGGAAGTTCCCGGCGGACGCGCGGGACGCCGCGCCGGAGTTTTCACCCAACGGATCCAGGATCGTGTTCGTCAGGTCCGCCACGCCCGATGTCCCCGGTGGCAAGGACCTGATGCTGATGGACCGCGACGGGGGAGATCTTCACTCGATCCTCCGGTACGGCGGGGATCCGGACCTGGGGGAGCCTTCCGTGCGCGATCCCAGCTGGTCACCGGACGGGAACTCGATCTACTTCATCGAGTATGCGGACGGCCGGCAGTCGGTCAAGCGGCTGCGACTCGACGGATCCGGGACGAGCACCGTCTTCGAGAACAGGTATGAGCCGCTCGGCATCACCGATGTGGACCCTTCGCCCGACGGCGAACGGCTGATCGTCGGTCTGGAGGGGTGGAGGAGAAGCAACGGCAAGCAGTTCTCGCGGACCTATTCGGTCGATATCGGGACCGGGCAGGCATCTCTGCTCGCCAGGGAGGCATCCTTCGGCGACTGGTCGCCCGATGGTTCGCGGATCGTGTTCGACCGGAGGCGGGAACCGGCCGACGCTCTCTGCTGGCAGGGACGCTGCTCGTCCATATCCGAGCTTTTCGTCATGAACTCGGATGGATCCGGCGCACGGCGGCTCATCCGGGGCAAGCGATCGTGGCGGGCGACGGCCGCCCGCTGGTCCCCGGACGGGTCAAGGATCTCCTTCACCTCCGGCCGGAACGGCGCCAGTGAGATCTACACGGTGAAACCGGACGGGTCATGTGCCGCATTCCTCACGAACGGTTCACCGGAGAGCTATCAGGGATCCTGGAATCCGGCCGGGACCGGTCCGGCCGGACGCGCGGGCTGTGGCGAAGCCGATGCCCGCCCGCTGATCGAGTATCCGGCCCGGAATCTCGGCGGGATATTCGGACAGCCCCACATGTGGCTCGGAGAGCGATATCTGGGCAACGCGACCAGTGGGGGACAGGATCCCGACCCCGAGTGGGAAGTGATCCCCGGGCTGGATGACTACATCTTCTACCAGGAGTGTCTGAGCTTCGAGCCGGCGAACTGCGAGTACGGCGTGAACGTGATCACCGAACCGGTCTGTCGAGCGTTGCCGAGGGTGTTCCCTCTCTGGAATCAGGTTGTGTACAAGGGCATGGTCAGCCGTCGTGGCGCCCTCGTGCTCTTCACCGGCTGGAAAGGCGAGAAGGGGGTGGCCGAGGCACAGGTGCTGAGCGGCGGCCGATCGATAGTTCTGGGTTCCGATGGCCCGAGCAGCTGGCACAACGAGTTTCCCCGCCGCCGGTTCCTGCGCATGGTCGATCGTCTGCGGCCGGTATGGCAGACATCCGGCGCAGACGGAAGGCTGCCGCGGGCGGAGTTGGCACCGAAGATGCTGAACATGTTCCGCAAGGTACTGCGGCTCCGCCGGCACAACTCTTTCGAGGCCACGGCACGGAAAGCGGGGATGTCCAGGCAGACACTGCGGTACCAGCTGGCTACCGCCGAAGATATTCGGAGGCTCGGACCGGTCGGCGCCGCGAAGGGCTGCGTTCCGAAGCGCGGCTCAGTGGGCTAGGGCCGCCGTTCCCGCGAGCGTTTCGCCTCGTACATCGAACGATCGGCCGCGGAGAGGACTTCGTCCATGCTGCCGGTCGACGCATCGATCAGGGCCGAGCCGATGCTGGCCCTGCAGCTGATCGCGCGGCCCTCGGGTTCGAAGCGCAGGCTGTCGAAGTGCGCGGTCAGCTCGGCCACCAGGTTTTCGGCCCGGCGGGCGTCGGCTCCGAGCAGGATCACCGTGAACTCGTCGCCGCCCAGCCTGGCGACCAGGTCGGTCGATCGGATCCGTGCGGTGATCTGGCGCCCGACGAAATTGAGCAGGTCGTCCCCGGTCGAGTGACCATGGGTGTCGTTCACCGACTTGAAGTCGTCGAGGTCGATCATCAGGAGGGCGGCGGTCTCCCCGTAGCGGCGGGATCGTTCGATCTGATCCTCGAGGGTGCGGTCGAAACGGCGGCGGTTGGCGAGGCCGGTCAGCGGGTCCTCGCCGGCCACGCGCCGCAGTTCGAGCTCGAGTTCCCTTCGCTCGGAGATGTCCTGGATCTGGGCGATCAGGTGGAGGGGACGATCCTCGCCGTCCCGGACGACCGAGGTGGCGATCATCGCCCAGATTTCCCGTTGATCCTTGCCGTGGATGCGTTTCTCGGCCGTGTAGGTGTTCAGTTCACCGGAGATCAGCCGGTTGGTCATGCCGAGATCGCGTTCGTGATCCTCCGTGGGAATCATGTCCTGGAAGCGAAGCTGCGCGATCTCTTCCGGCGTGTATCCGGTGATCCGGTTGAAGGCGGGGTTGACCCGGACCAGGGTGCCGTCCAGCGCGACCATCGCCATGCCGATCGGCGCCTTGGTGAACGCCGCTTCGAAGGAGCCGGTCAAGACGCGCAGCTCCTGCTCGGCGATCATGCGTTCCGCCACGTCCTGCGAGGCGAGCGTACCGCCGATCACGGCGCCGTCCGACCTGAGCGGATCGACGTCGAGCCAATGCAGGCAGTCCCCGTCCGAAAACGGCATCTGGAAGGAGCTGCGGACACCGTTCAGCGCCCCCTTGAGGGCGGCTTCGAGCTTGCCCCACATGGAGGGAGGCAACGCGTCGGCCAGCGGACGGCCGATCATCGCTTCGGGATCGACGTCAACGGAGTGGGGAGGATCCCCTTCACAGGAGATCACCCGAAGATCGGTGTCATAGACCAGCACCGAAAGGCCGGGAAGGGTGCCGGAAGCCCCCGAATGCCAGGCCTGAAGCGGATCCAGCGAGTCTTTGAGCCTGGAGGACATGGCCCCAAGCTAGCACCGGCAGGGTCGGTGGAACGTGAGTTTCGTACTGGAATCGGAAAGCCCGTGCTGCGTTCCGGGCGGCTGGTCTCGGACCGATCCGTATCCTGTCCAAAGTTGAAATCGAATACGGGGGACAGCTTGAAAGAGTCGAGTTGCGGAGTTCAGTCGGTCTTGCCGACGGTAGGTGCGTTGTGTCTTGTCGTTGCCCTTGCCGTGATGATGATCGGCCTCACCGGAAACGCATCCGCCGGCACCGTCGAGGGGTGCTGTGACGAACTCGTCTCTCGTGCAGCTTCCTTCAAGTAACAACCTGCAGGAAACTCCAAAACACGAGATGGCGCGAAGTCTCGTTGCAATGCATTGTGAAACGTCACTGAAATGACAATTTGTGCGTCACGACGTGTCACTCGACTCGTACCATGGAGGTGGGGAGTTACATTTCTCCTGCGAGTCCCATCAAGAACTACGGATCAAGTCAGAAGACAGTTCGATCGTCGCCGAGTTCTCGTTCGACAAGCTTCACGATGGAGGCTTTCCCAGAACCCCATCGTCCTGTCAGTCCAACAACGAATCCTCGCGCGAGCCTGCGGACCGCGCACAAACCGCGAGCTCTCTGACGAGCTCGGAACGATCCGGCAGATCGTGCTCCTCCATGTGGCCCTCTCCAGAGGATCTTGTCAGGGAAGCCTGATCACGCTCGCTTGGCTACTCCCGGAGTCTTCGTCCACAAAGCATCCGTTGTAGGCCCAAGCCAATCCGCCGCCGACAATCAGGATGCACACAAAAACGTAGGCTCGTGTACGCCAATCCCTTCTCCGGGGTCCAATTTGGCGATCGCCGAGTTCGCTCCGAGGCTTGGATTCGTCGGACCAGGTATCGCCGTCCCACAGCCTTGCTCTCGTCGGATCATTTGGATCCTCTTTCCATCCAACCTCGCGATTTGCCGGTTCAGGTGGGTGTTCGCTTCCTGGTGAGATGGGGCCTCCTGGTTGAAACTGAGTGGATTTTTTCTACGGGCCTTCGAGCGGCAAGATCCTCGCGGGATCCTTGGATGGAGTTAGTGACCTTCCGACGGTCCAAAGCGAGAAGGGAGTGAACCAGACAACTTGTCTGGTTCACTCTTGCTCGATCCTCTCGTTCAGCCAGATGACCCGTCTGTACTGATGAGATCAGTCGGCCCGACCACTAGCTTTATCCACGGGTAGTAGTTCTTGTAGGTACCCACGACTGGAAGTTCGGTCGAGACATGGCGTTTGCTGCGATCAGCAGCGCGGGCAGTCGGCAACCATCAGATCGGTGATGGAGCCTCCAGACAAACTGGCTTCTCCCCAGGCAATCATCGCGCTGGATCCTGAACTGACTATCTGAGCAGGAGCGATGGATTCGGTGGTACTCGGTTGGCCGACAAGTTTGCTCGGACCAAGGGATCCGCCGGCAAAGCGCGCCGAGACTAGACTGAAGTCGGTCAGGTCTTGCCACAGTATCTGTATGCCGGATCGCCCTAGCGCCGCTGCCCCCAGCAGATACACGGTTGACGGATCAACAGGGAGGATTACCGGAGGCGTGGGTGCACTGCGTCTGGTTGTCTGAGAGAGGCTGACTGACAGGGGCCGCATCGCCCCACCAGGCTGTTCGCTTAGGTCTGTCCAAATCACGCTCGCCACGCCTGTCCGACTGATGGTGAGGATTCCCGATACCGCTGAGACTGATTTGCGATTTAGGACTTTGCTGGGACGGAACCACCCTTTGAGCCGCTTTGTGCTCAGGCGAACTGTCTGATGAGTGCCCGCTGAGCCGCCGACAAGGAGGTACGAATTTCCAAACACGTCTCGCTCAATCTGGATTCCCGATGTTGGACATTTTGTTCCGGGTACTGGCCGAGATCTTGCGAATCCACTCCGTCCATCGGCCTCAGCGACCCGAGCTGGTTCGCGGCCTGCGGGGTCAAACATGGGGCACTTTCCGCTCCACGCGACGGAGGCTCGTCCATTCTTGCCTGCCGCCACGGAGATGTAGTTTCCGATGCCTGGAACACCCAAGTCGATTCGTCGCCATGCTTGAAACTTCCTCTTGCCTGGCATTCTGACTGCCGCAAACACACTCTTATGTCCTTTGACGAGGCGTACTCCCGCGGCGACGGTCGTACCGTCGCTGCCCACGTCGAGGTTTACGCCCCAAAAGGAAGCGTTGGAAATGGCTTTCGGCTTGGACCAAGCGCCCGACGGACCTCGGAACGCTGCCATGGTCTTGCCGCTACGACTCACCCAGGAGAGAGCTGTATGGCCACGTGATCCGACCGCGAGATTTGCACCACTGGAGCCTGGCCCACCGATCTTGACCGGGGAGCCAAAACCAGCGCCGTAGGAAGCTCGGACCCTGACGATGATTCCAACGTCCGATTGTGTTGGGGAGGAGCCGCCGGTCGGCATATCGCGAACCGGGGGAGACCACACAACGACCGCGTATCCATTTGGTCCCAAGCCGGCAACCGGCGTGCTGATCTTCTCGCCGACGGCGGTGATTGCCTGCGGTTCGGACCAACTGTCTGCTTGGGCTTGCACCGCGCCTGCGGTGCAAGCCCAAAGGCAAACAACGAAAACGGACAGGCGCAGACTTGGCATGCCTACCTAAACCCGCACAACGTTCTCACGGTGCGGTTAGAAGCGAAGCATTCATCGCCCATAGCGCGAAGCTGATGTGGCCGAAAATTGAGTCGCCTGGGTTGGCGCTCGCACAACCTGCCGGTCCAACTCGGCCAGATGAGATTCCCATCGCTTCGGTACCCGAGATCACCGGTCCACCACTATCTCGGTCGTCGGTGCAAGCCGTAGACCTAAAGAAACCAGTCCCATGATCCACGTAGTCCGGCATGTAGCTCTTGCTGAGCACGTTTCCGCAGGTTCGACCTGAAGTGATTCCGAGCTTGCATACCGTCCAACCCAAGGGCACGGAATCTGCCGAACGGAAACTCTCGACCGGATACTGCTGATCTTCCTGCGTCCGGTAGACCCACGGATATCCGGTGAATGAGTTTCCAATGTTGCTCATCTCCACGTCGACGAGTCCGTACATCAGCCGATTCTGCACCGAGCCGAATTGAATTGGGGCATTCAAGCCGTGGTAACGCGGGTTTCCAACGCTATTCGAGCAGTGACCAGCTGACAGCATCTTGATTGCGCTGCCCTGATAGACGGTGAAGCCTGTGGTGCAATTGTCGTAGTTGAAATCCGAGTTCTTACGGGCGGCGACGCCTCCCCTCAGTGCGAGGCCGCATCTCCTCCTACTCAGGCAAGAGGTCGGTTCGGAAATGGGACCTTGCTTGACGGTTACTGCCGAGCCGTACCTTTCTCTGAAGTGCCTCTCCGCGTTTGGCCCTGACTTTTCAATTGTCACGACTACGCGACTTGACTTGACATCGATGTCTATGTCGTAGTGACCGCCGTTGGGTCCGTTTGCTCCGTCGACTCCTTGTTGGGTCAGGGTCCTTTCGTCCCCAATTTGGTCCTGAATGGTCTTGAGACTCCGGAAGGAGATCTCAGAGTCCACGGGACGAAGCAGGTTGGGTTCGGGAAATTGCTCAGACAGCTCTTTGACTTTGTCTTCTGCACCAGTGGTGAAGGCGACAAAGACGCCATTCTCGATCTTGCCATCCACTATCCAAGACCGGTGAACTCGTCGGGCCATCTCTTTGACGCCAAAGGCTCAAGTGAACGGACCGCTTCCTCGAGCCTCTCATTCGAATTGGAAGGCGCGTCCTTGCCTTCAGCGATTCCCACGAGAGAAATCACGGCTGCCGTACCGAGAGCAACTGAGGCAATCAGGGCGGCCAGGATCGTCAAATTTGGTCGGTAGATCATTACCTTTCCCTTCGGAACTCCATCGTGGACGTTCGGTCGAGCATATGGGAAGTCCATCGACTGTCGGCCTAGCCGGTCTCCGAAGATGCAACCGACTCCGGCCGAGTGGTCGCATGCTCGCGGTCGACACGTCTCCAGATGTTGAGGCTCTCTTCACTGTGCTTGTCCAAGGCGTACATGTTCCATCGTGGCCGTCACATACCGGCGCCGGCGACACATGGTCTGAGGCATCGGCGATGGGCCGTGCTTTGGGGTCGCGTACCAAGGTGCCGGGTGAAGGAGCCCCGGCGGTCCTTTCAAGGCGGAGCAGTGGACGGTTGCGGCGAAACGACATCAAAACCGGCGGCGCGGGCGGCGTCTAGAAATCGGTTGTCATAACTCATGAAGTGGCGGAGATGGGCTTGGATCTCGATAGCGGTGGCGAGATGAATGGCATCGAGTGACCTGACCGACACAGGCGGAATCCTGGCTGCACGTGCGCGCACGGCTCTTGTCAGAGGGAGCAAGATCATCCGTTCCAAGAGATCGGAGGCTTCCGGCAGCAGGTCACGGTCAACTCGCGCGACAGCTCTCAGCAACTCGACTTCAGAGATTTCGTTCGAAGTCAGCTGCAGGTTTGATTCTCCGAGATACCTTACGAGAGCCGCGCTTTCCGGTTCATTCACGACCAACTTGACGAGCGCCGAAGTGTCCGCGTAGAGCGGATCCCGAAGCTCAGCCAAGGTTCTCTTCGCGCTGTTCGTTGAGAGCCTTCGTGCCACGATACGGGTCAGTGTCGTCCGATACGGATCTATCGTCGCGTCGAGCAAGGAACTCGCTGAGATCGCCGCGAGATGGTCTGACTCCGGGGATGGCCAAAAGCTGTTGCACATTCGACTCACGGCCGACGCTCTGAGTGAGACTCTCCGCGCCGATTATCGCCAGTTCCCGAAGCAGACCCGCGGCACTGCGGTCCGGATACTCGACTGCGGCCCTGTCCAGAACCTCGGAGAGGTGGGAATCCACGACAACGGCAATTCTGCGGTGTTTGGTCGGCACGATCCGAGTGTAGCACCGCAGTGTGACACCTCATGTTTATGCGCGATAATGTCGGTTATGTAAAGTTGGAACGGTGGGTCGCGCTTGCCCGGACTGCTGTTCTTGTGCAGCGACTCGTGTTTGTCACCGCCAACGACACCGTTTTGTCACTGACGGCGACACCAAATGTCACTGACTGCGATCGCACGACGCTGCGTCCCAGCTGTGGCAGCGTCTTGGTTGATCCGTCTAGCTGGCCGAGACCGTTGACCGAAACGGTCACGTCTACTGAGAGCTGCGTCGGTGTACCTGCCAGCTGGAGCGTTGGATTCGGTACGGACTGCATCCATGGCAAGCGATGGTGACGGTCAGGCCGGACAGAAGCGCTGCCTAGAGGTCGAGCACTGGCACCCGCGAATTCAGACGTTCTCTCGCTAGGTCGAATTCGCCTGGGCCACAAGTGCGGCATGTGACGACAACAGGTGTGCGAGTCGTGGTTCCGCTTCGTCGACGTACTCGTATTGCTCGAAGCGTGCCTGGTTTCGAATGCGCTGAGCTTGGCGGGCAATCTGGGCGTCCCCGGCCATTTCTACGGAGAACAGCATTTCGATGCTTGGTCTCAACATCTCGCCTTTGGTTTCGGCGACCCCAGTCTCTAGCAGTCGTTTGAGTATTCGAGATCTGAATTGGTCTGGTTCGACACCACGTTTGTGGTCCGCTTGGAGCAGGGTTCGCACCTGAGGCATCAGCTCGGCGCCGGGAAGTGCTCGAAGTTCGGGCACGTCTTTGAGCTTGATCTCGAACTCGTTCAGATGAGGTCGCTCCGGGGCGATTTCGCGAAGCCAGCTTGACGCCTTGGTCGCGGAGCGACGATCGCTGTTCATCCCGACGCGAAATAGCGGATCGATCTCGGGGGCGCTGGAGATCAACCGATCCAGGAGCTGCGGTCGTATCGCGAGGTCGATGTGTTCGGGCAAAGGCTGTCCCATCAGGGTGAGCGCCCCATTGACCTCAGAGAACTGACGGATCAGCAGAAGATTTCCTTCTTCTGGGCTGAACCCCATCAATTCGAGCGCCGCACCCGCGGCTATCTCCCCCGAGCGACGAGTGGCCCGGGCGCTCGGTGAAGACGCCGCCGGATCGGTGCCCGAACGAGTCGCATTGGCGACCCTCGCACGAGGGGTCAGCGAACTCGGGATCCAGGAAGTCCTTGCGCGAGTAGCCGGGCCCGCGTCCGACTGATGGTCAGGGACCTGGGCTAAACGGTCTGATCGACCAATCGAGTTGGACGATCATGCTGGCGACCGCGGCCGCCTCTTCGTCAGTCATGGCCGCAGTGGCCTCGGGGATACCGCCCTCCCCGTCCGTGAGTTGATCCATGATCTTCACGTAGCTTTCGCGATTCTCTGGCTCAACGAAATCGTCAGCGAGAAGTGGCGCCAGTTCGAGGCCGGCGTACTGGAGACGGGCTTGGATGGGTCCGGCGCTTCCAGCCAGGCAATCCACCGCTTTCGCTACTCGTTCTTGAACTGAGTGCTCAGACGACACGGAAGCAACCTATCGTCGATGTCGGATGAAGTCTGGGGCCGTCTACGCCCCGGGCTTCTTGGGGGTGATTGACCAGAGGCGCTTCAGTGCGTTGGTGCCTATGGCATTCAGATCCAAACCGGCCATTACGATGAACCGGTCTACTCCGTACTGGGTCATTTTGGTGGCGGCGTCCATGATCCTGGTTAGTTCGGCAGCGTCGGGGTTCGCCCAAGCGCGAAAGTGGCCGGGCTCGTACTCCTCGCCCACCTCGAAACTGCTGGTGGCAACGAGAAACCAGCTCTTGCCGTGGGTGCCTGCGCTTGCGAAACGCCAGATCGCCTCGAGATCGTCCTGGTCGGCGCCGATCTTGGCGGCACTGTTTCGAACAAGGTCGATGAACTTGAGATTGAAGCTCTTGATCTTCGAGAAGTCGAGTTCGGCCGGGAGTCGCTCCTCCATCAGACTGAGACGTTCCTGTGTCACCACGTACCCCTCTGTGTTGCCATCGGCCTTCAGTCCCAGGGACATCTGACGAAGGTCGTTCGAGACGAGCCCTAGGTGTCTTGACACCCGTTCTTCGGACCGGTTGGGGGTGAGGACCCATACCGCTTGCGCCGCAGATTCGAGCGCCGATCGTCCGAGCGCGAAGCAGGGCCGGGTCCTGATCTCTGCCTTGTCGCCGTCTTTCACATCTAGGGGCACGATTAGATCCGCCCAGACCGCCAGGTGCTCACTCGCAGCTTTCAGGTAGCCGAGGGTCCACGCCGAACACTTCTCCCAGTTGAACAATTGATCATCTGCCGCCAAGGGGCTCGCTGCGGCGGGATCTAGAACCGCATCGAGCATGAACCCTGACAACCGTGCCCTTTGTGCCGTTTCGACCCAGGCCCTGGATTGGTCTTCACTCACCACGCGATTATGGTCGGTGACGTCACAAATTGTGACGCCGAGTGTCATGAAGGTATGGCGCTGAGCGTCACGATCCTGGAGTCCCGCATCGCTTGTCTAACTGATTCCGGTAGACACGGGTAGATTTCCTTAGACAGCTTCCGGCAGGGTTGCCCGGACGATCGCAGACCGGCCGGTGGGTACCAATCAGGGCTTCCGGCCGTTTGAGCTTCAGGCGGCCCAGCCCATTGGACCAGACTTCCGTCGGACTTCACATCGATAGGCGTGATTCCATTGAGTACTGAATGCATCCAAGACGCCATGCCACGCCTCTAAACCGCGGGCGTCTAAATCCTCGAGGCTGCTGCCACCGCTCTGGAACGCTTCGTCGCATACAGAGGCGACTTTGAGCCACCCTGATGAACTGCCGTCGTCCCGAGTGGACACGAACCGATCCCACTCGTCGGCGTCAGGTCCACTGCCACCTCGCGCCCGACCAAATGTGCTGACCGCTTCTCGCACGAGAATCTGCCAGTACCAGTAGGTCCTATCAGGCACCGCATTGGCCTTAACCGCCCAGCTGATCAATGCCTGGAAGTCACCCGCATACTGGTCCGAAAGTGAGTTCAAACTCTCGCTGGCTGCCGAATCGGACCACCCCTTCTGGACGAAGATGTGGGTTCTAAGCCGTTCAACGACGTGCTCAGACCAAATCAAGGTCTGCATGGATTCATCTGCATTCGCGTATCGTTTCCTGGTTGGAGGAGCCACGCTCAACTCCGCCAGTTCGTGACAGCAAACTTCGAAAAGTTCGGGTCCTTCCTCCCCGACGGAGAATTCTCGAACCACGGCCGTCGGAACTTCGTCCGCAGCGATGAACCCCATGCCGATTCCCTCGCCATGTCCTTGCCGAACAGATTCCATCTCCGACCAGTCACGAAACTCTCGTTCTGACAGGAACTTGCGTAGAGCCGCTTTGTAGTCGCGGGCAATGACCAATCGCCCACGATCAGGTCGGCCCCAGGTCGACGAAGCTAACTCAGCCCAGAACTGACGAACTCGATCCTCGACTCGAGGTTTCAGTCGACCGTAGATGTCTAAATCGCTCAGCACCACGTGAGCTCGCCATTTCCAGGTGCGTAGTTGATCCTACGAGTCTGACGGGAGGACCGGCGGTCAAAACCAGCTGCAAAAATCCACTGGCCCCACTCGCGAATCGATTGGGTTGCCGCCTCCTCCCCCGCTAACTTCCGAGTCTGTGGATATTGGCGAAGCATCCCAAGTGCTCATACCTGCTGCCGCCGGACTGTTCGGTGCATGGTGGGGAGCATCCATAACTCGAAAAAGTGCGCGGGAAGCAGCAAAGCATGTCGAGCAAATTCAACGCCGGGCAGACATCATCGAACTCCGAGCAGCCGCCCGCCTCTTGACCGAACAACTGCGAGACACAAACATCATCATCAAGCAGTCCATCGAGTCCGAACGCTGGATACTCCCCCATTCGTCGGCCTTCGATCGAACAGTATGGGACACCTCTCGTGTGGCCCTCGCCAGACTTGTAGATGAACCCGAGTGGAACGCAATTCTCAGGGGCGTCGACACTGCAATCGGGTTCGAAAGCATGGCCATAGAGTTTGAAGGACCCCTCGTAATCGAGGATCAAAGCGCGATGCTCAAATCGTTCTCGAACGAAGTTGGTCAGGCCATTGATCTCCTACGTCGATATCGAGTCGCTGGAGATCTGATCCAGGACGACCTCGGCATGGGCATTCGCTCGCTCTGAAGCCCCGAGTTCACCTGACCTGTGTCGATCCCGTGTCGTCACCTGTGTCGAATCCGTGTCGCTCCACATGCGCATCTCGCGATGAGGACCCTTCGGTTCATTTGGACTTGAGGATCAATCCACAGCTAGGTTGATTCTGGATACCAATCTGGTGAGCTAGGAGTAGCTGCCGTCGCGGATCAGGGCAACATCAATTGCCGAAGAATTCGGTGTCGCCTTGGCTTCGGTAGGCAGGGTCGCTTTCGCCATGGCTGAACCGCCTAGAAGTATCGAGACGGCACCCAGGAGCGATAGGACGATCATCCTCAGAATCTCAACCGAGCGACGAGTGCGAGCTTTCGCGGTATCGCTGCGAGGTCCGAAGGTTGTCGACCACTGTCAGCTTGGATCGTCGCTACTGCGTTGAATGCGCTTCTTCAGTACTCCGACCACCACTGAACCCAGCACGAGAACTAGCAATCCCCCAGCGAGGACGCCACGAACCGGCGACGACTTCCGGCCCGAGCCTTCAGTGCTGAAGCTCATTCCGCCCAAGGTGGCCTTGTAGACAAAGTAGGCCAAGATGCAAGCTAGAACCCCGAACATCGCGTAGACGAACAACTTGGTTGCCATGGGCAAGCTTCCAAGTATTTCTCGATACTGCTTCAAGCGACACCCTCCGTTGGACCGTTGTGAATCTTCAATGTGACTCCCGGGCCGTCGGATGGCCTGAGTGTTCTCGAAAGTTGGGCCCCCCTGGATCTCCCCCGTTTCCGGCGACCGGCCCTCGAACCACCCTCCGATGTGATCTGGCGTTCGGGATCGCAGACCAGTTTGGTCCTGACCAATTGACGGCCGAGCCACGAACTCCCGGCACGGCTCCTTCGGAGCAACGCAAGGACCAGCGGGTCGATTGAGCGGCTCACTTTTCTCCGACAGCGCCCTGTGCTAGATACGCGTCGTCGGCCGTGTCAAAAAAAGCGCTGCATACGAATCCGTCTACTGCTCGATAACCAGGGACGCCAGGGACTCGATGCCTTCGCGCGAACTGGCGACGACCAGGAAACGCTTCGCGTGGCAGAAGAGCGCGTCGGGGACTCCGGTCAGTTCGGCCAGTTCCTTCTGTTCGAGGCCGGCCCATTTGGCCGGCAGGTCTTGCCTGTTCTCGAAGGTGCCCAACTGCTTGGGTACCGTTTCGAGGCCGTATCCCTGCCGCTTGGGATAGATGACGAAGAGCGCTTCGGGTGCTTCGGTGACGACGACCTGCTTCCACGGCACATTCTGTGAGAGCTCGATGATGCGCGGGTCCTCCGCGCCGGCGATTGCCTCGCGGACGAGACGTACCGCCTTCAGCCCGGAGGTCGCCGAGGCGATCTCGCGCTCGAGGATCCCACCGGCGAGCTCGATCGCGGCGTCGAAGCGCTCTCGTTCTTGTTCCTCGGTCAACTCCTCGTCCCATCGTGAGTTGAAACCGCCGATCACGGCATTGACGTTCATCGGGCGAACGCCCTCGATCAGGGACTGGCTGATCTGCTGTCCGGTGTCATTGGCATCGACGGGCTGAACGAGCGTCTGCTCGACCGCATCGGCAACCTCGGCATCGCCGCAGATGCGAGCACCATATTCACGCCAGATCAGGCCGAAGGAGGCGTAGCCGATTCCGTTCTCCCTCGCCAGGTCGAACTCGCGCTGGTGATGGTCGAAATCCCCGCTGGAAGGGTCATGGCTGAAGCCGACGTCGATTCGCATGTCGGCTCCGGCGAGAATCTCGCGGTTGCGGGTGCGAAGAACCTCGACCGGTTCAGGCAACAGCTTCATCGCCGCGATGGCGAAGACTTCGTCGGCATGAAAGGAACCGTTGTGTGTGGCGATCAGCATGCCGGCGACTCTATTCGTGATCGTTTCGGAGCACTGGCACCACTGGCCGTGATGGAAGGAATCGAGGCCTCGCGGGGCGACGAATGTGCATGCGCGTCGCCTCCGAGCGCTCAGAAACTCAGCTGAGCCCCCGGTCGTAGTCGGCGCGGGCTTCCAGCACCGTTTCCATGTTGTCCTTGGCCCATTGGGTCAGGGCGCCGAGGGGTTCGAGCAGTCCCCGGCCTGATGGGGTCAGTTCGTACTCGACGTGTGGCGGGATGACGGGAAAGACCGTTCTCTTGACCAGGCCGTCGCGCTCCAGGGCCCTGAGGGTCTGGGTGAGCATTTTCTGGGAGATCCCGTCGATCTGGCGTCTCAGCTCGGAGAATCTCTTGGTCCCGCCTTCGAGGGCGCCGATGACCAGGACCGTCCACCGGTCCCCTATCCGGTCCAGCATCGCTCTTGTCGGACAGTTCCGGTCATACGGGTCCCAATCAGGCTTGTTCATGTCGCCCCCTCGATTCATGGTTACCACCAAGTGCCTTCTTTACATTCGCAACTTAGTTACCTACAGTGACCGATGTCAACAAATTCTCTTGATCGGAGGCACACGATGAGTCGGATCGACGGTGTTCTCGGAAGGAAAACATGACTCAGATAGCCGTAACCGGCGCCACCGGCGCCGTGGGTGGAGAGGCCGCCCGAATCCTCGCCGGCCGCAAGATCGATCAACGGCTGCTGGTGAGAAACCCGGCCGACGCGCCCGATCTGCCCGGAGCCACGGTCGTCCGGTCTTCGTACGGGGATTTCGAAACAGCCAGGAATGCGCTCGAAGGAACGACGCATCTCTTCATGGTCTCGGCGGCCGAGAGTGCCGACCGGATGGAACAGCACCGCACGTTCATCGACGCGGCGGCACATGCCGGCGTCGAACACATCGTCTACACCTCCTTCCAAGGGGCTTCACCCGAAGCGGTCTTCACATTGGCACACGAGCACTTTGAAACCGAACGGCACATCCGGGCATCCGGCCTGAGATGGACCTTTCTCCGGGACAGCTTCTACATCGACTTCCTCCCCATGCTCGCCGGTGACGATGGTGTGATCCGCGGCCCCGCCGGAGATGGCCGTGTCGCCGCGGTCACCAGGGCCGATGTCGCCCGGTCGGCGGTCGCGGTTCTGCTCGATCCGGCGAAGCACCTCGACTCGACGTACACCCTCACGGGTCCCCGGGCGATCTCGATGCCCGAGGTCGCTCGCGCTGTGGAGCGCCATTCCGGCAGGCCCATCTCGTTCCTGGACGAGACGATCGAAGAGGCATACGAGTCGCGCCGGAAGTGGAACGCGCCGGACTGGCAGAACGACGCCTGGGTCAGTACCTACACGTCGATCGCGGCGGGCGAAGTCTCCGAGGTCACTGGAGACGTCAAGGCCATCACCGGCGGAGACCCCGAGTCACTCGACGACTTCCTTTCAGAAGCGGCGCCGTAGCACGAGGGGGAACTGTCCATCAGCTCGGAATGTCACGGCCGATACCCGGTGTCGGCAAGGTCCGGGCGGTACTGTCAATCCCATGACGGTCAAACGGATGGAACACATCGGCATCGTCGTCGAGGACCTCGATGCCGCCACGGAATTCTTCCTCGAACTGGGACTCGTGAAGCAGGGCGGCGCGAAGGTCAGTGGCGAAACGGTCGACCGCATCAACGGTCTCCGGGGCGTTCAGGCGGAGATCGCGATGCTGGCGACACCGGACGGCGACGGTGTGGTCGAGCTGGCCAGGTATCACGCTCCTCCCGGTCCGGCCGGTGATCCCGACGCTCCGGCGAACACCCCCGGTATCCGCCATCTGCTGTTCAGGGTCGACGATCTGCGCGACACTCTGGCCCGCCTGCAGGAGCACGGCGCGGAGCTGGTCGGAGAGGTCCAGAACTATGAAGACATCTACCTGCTCTGTTACCTCCGCGGTCCCGAAGGGATCATCATCGAGCTCGCGGAGAAGCTCACCTAGAGGAGCTTCTGGGCCCGCCGGTAGCGGATGTGCGTGGCGAGTGGCGAATGCAGCACCTCGACCGGCTCCATTTCAAAGGATTCGATGCCGTCGAAGATGCGTTCTCCCGATCCCAGCAGGACGGGAGCGATGTCGAGGGTCAGCTCGTCGATCACCCCGGCGGCGAGGGCCTGCCGCACAGTCGAGGCCCCGCCCGCGATGTCCACTCCGTCCTCTCCGGCCGTCTCCCGCGCCAGCGCGTAGGCGGCGTCGAAACCATCGGTGACGAAGTGGAAGGTCGTGCCGCCCTCCATCTCGATCGGCTCGTGGGCGTGATGGGTGAGCACGAACACGGGGGCGTGATACGGCGGCTCGGGTCCCCACCATCCGCGCCAGTCCTCGTCCCATTCGCCCCGGATCGGCCCGTACATGTTGCGTCCCATGACGTAGGCGCCCCGGGGACGCATGAGCCACGCGGCCGCGGTCTCGTCGGCCTTGTTGGCGCGATCGTCACCCAGGTGCCAGAGATGATTCTCCTTGCCGCCCTTGCCGAGCGGATCGTCGCGGCTCTGGTCCGGTCCGGCGACGAATCCGTCGAGCGAGATCGACATGTGGCAGGTCGTGTCCATGTGTTGTCCTTCGTTGAGGTTCGACTTGCGGGCGGTCGGCGCAGCGTAGTCAACCTCCCGGGTGGAGGCAAGACGCGTGTGCCGGGTCGGCCGACCGCACTAGCCGGGAACGAGGATCCCCTTGCCGCTGACCCGGCGCTCAGCGATCGCCCGCAGCGCCTCGACGCCCCGTGACATCTCGTAGACCTGATCCAGCATCGGCCTCACATCGCCGGCATCGACCATATCGCCGAGCCTAGCCGCGGCCGTCTCGAGTCCTCCCGGTGCCGTGGCGAGCACCGACCAGGAACAGCCGGAGACCTCGGTGTTGTTCATCAGCAGCCGATTGACCTTCACCTCGGGGATCGATCCTTCGGTGAAGCCGATCACGACGATCCGGCCCTCGCTGCGCAGGGAGCGGAGCGAGTCGGTGAACCTCTCCCCGCCGACGGGGTCGAACACGAGATCCACCCCGCCGTCGGAGGCTTCCCTGACCTCGTCCTTCCAGGGACCGTCGCCGCGGAACACCTCGGCGGCCCCGGCCGAGCGGGCGGTCCGCTCCTTGGCGTCGCTCGAGACCACCGCGAACACCCTGGCCCCGAGCGCGTTCGCGACGTGGATCGCCGCGGTCCCGGTGCCCCCGGCGGCCCCGTGGACCAGCACCGTCTCACCCGGCTTCAGCCGGCCGCGGCGATCGAGTCCGGCCAGGGCGGTCAGATAGTTCATCGGAAAGGCGGCGGCCTCCTCCCAGGACAGGCCGGCGGGTTTGCGGAAGGTCGCCTCCGGAACCGCCGCGACCCGGTCGGCGAAGGAACCGAGCGAGAGCGTGACGACCTCGTCGCCAAGCTCGAACTGGCTGCCCTCGGGTGCGGACGAGACGATTCCGGCCGCCTCCCAGCCCAGCGTGAAGGGCACCGGCTGGCGGATCTGGTGCTCTCCCCTGGCCATCAGCAGGTCCGGGAACCCGATCCCCGCAGCGCGGACGTCGATCACCAGCGAGTCCGGGCTCGGCTCCGGCAGCTCCAGGTACTCGACCGACTCGAGTCCTTCGGTCCCCGTCACTTGAAGTCCACGCATGAATCCTCCTGAGTAGCAAAACAGAACGCAGCTCTTATAGCAGAGTCTGAATATGAGACGCAGCTGTTAGGCTCGTTCGATGCGCTTCGACGATCTGGCTGAGTACCCCTGTTCGATCACCCGGCCGCTCACCGTGCTCGGTGACCGCTGGACCCTGCTGATCGTCAAGCAGGCATTCGCCGGGGTGCGCCGGTTCGAGGACTTCCACCAGTCGCTCGGGATCAGCCGAAGCCGCCTGACCGACCGTCTCGACCGTCTCGTCGAGCAGGAGATCCTCTCCCGCGAGCCCTACCGAGACGGCCGGACCCGCTACGAGTACCGCCTGACCGAGAAGGGCCACGCGCTCTACCCCATCCTGATCGCCCTGCGGGACTGGGGCGATACCTACATGGCCCCGGACGGGCCGCCGGTCCGGTACATCCACCGGGGATGCGGCGGCGAGGTTCACGCCAGGCTCACCTGCGAGGTCTGCGGTGAAGAGGCCACGGCCCGAGACGTGCTGCCCGAGCCCGGCCCGGGTGCGGTCGGTCACGCCGCCTGAAGGGGCAGCCGGGTCAGGCGGCGATCGGTGTCCTCCGGAGCAGCCTCCGGATGAACTCCGCGATCTCGGCCGGCACCTCCTCGGCCATGAAATGTCCGGCGTCCACGGGCTGATAGCTCAGGTCGGGCGCCCATGCGCCCCACAACTCAGAGGCATCGAAGCCGAGCCGAGATCCCCAGTCCTGTGAGATCACTCCGACCGGCATCTGGAGCTGGGCTCCCGCGGCCCGGTCGGCGCGATCCATCTCGAGGTCGATCCCGGCGGAGGCCCTGTAGTCGGCGACGATCGATGGAACGGCTCGGATCGAACTCTGGAGATAGTGCTCGCGGATGTCGTCGGGGATCGTGTAGCCCCCGTCCCAGGCGTCGAGAAACGAGCCGAAGAACTCGTCGGCGGTCGCCTCGATCATCTTCTCGGGCAGGCCGGCGGGCTGGGCCATCAGATAGAGGTGCCAGGCGACTGCCGCGTCGACTCCGTGAAGGACGTCCCACATGTCCATCGTCGGGAGGACGTCGAGAATCCCCAGACCGGTGACTCTTTCCGGGTGGTCGAGACCGGCACGCACCGCCACCAGGGCACCGCGGTCGTGGCCGATGAGGCCGAAGCTCTCGAACCCGAGTTCCCGGGCGACGCTGACGATGTCGTTGGCCATCTCACGCTTGGAGTAGGTCTCCGGACCCGATGCTTCCGGCTTGTCGCTCTCGCCGTACCCGCGAAGATCCGGAACGATGACGGTTTGGTCCGAACTGAGATCACGGGCGACGTCGCGCCACATGAGGTGGGTCTGCGGGAAGCCGTGCAAGAGGATCACGGGATCTCCGTGGCCGCCGACCGCCACGTTCAGGCGGACTCCGTCGGATCCAGGAATCTGCTCGTAGCCGAAGCCGTCAATCGATGGGTTGCTCATGCTGCCTTTCGTGTTCATCCGGGGATCCCGAGAAGATCCCCCTGAATTGCGGGTCGGCTCGTTCGCCACTGGCTCTGAGAGCCGGAATCAGGATCGTGTCCACGAGTTGCTCCAGGTAGCCCGTACCCGTGGGCAGGCCGTTCAGACGGCGGAGCAGCAGCACCGATCCCGTCACCTCCTCGTAGGGAAACGGTCTTGCGTCCGAGGGCAGCTCTCCCCGGCCGATCGCCGCCTCGAGCACCGATCCGGGCAGCCTGGCTCCGGTCGGACCCGTGGATTCTTCGATGTGCTCGCAAAGCTCCGCGTCCTCGAGGCCCGCCTTGAGCAGCATCAGGCTCATCGATCCGTCGCTCTGCCGGAGTGTCGAATCGAGCCGCTCGCAGAGCGCCAGCAGATCGCCGCGCAGGGATCCCGTGTCGATGGCGTCCGTGTCTTCTCTGGATGCCGGCCCGGCCTTGACGGCCGCCACGACCATCTCCTGTTTCGACGCCCATCGGCGGTACAAGGTCGCCTTCGAAGCCTTCGCGCGACGCGCCACCTCTTCGAAGGTCAAGTCGTCGTAGCCGCGCTCCCCCAGAACCCGCAGCACCGTTTCGAGGATCGTCGCCTCACGGGCCTGATCCCGGGGTCGTCCGCCGCGACCGCCACTCGCCTCTGTCTCGTCCGTGGTCCTGTTCAGATACGCCACGTTTCGTATCGTATCTTAATCTTCGGGTCGAGATCGGAGAGGCGGGCTAGTCCTCCCACCAGTCACGCCGGCCCTCGACATCGTCGCGTGGGTTCTCACCGAGATTGGGTGCGCCGATGACGAACATCTCGAGACCGTCGGGGCCGGCCTCGTAGCCGCGCCAGGTACCGGGTGCCACACGCACCGCGTCCCCCGGCTTCAGTTCGATGATCTCGTCGTCGAGCTTCATCCGCCCGCTGCCGCCGAGGATCACGTAGACCTCCTCCTGCTTCTCGTGCGTATGACCGTAGGGAAAGCGATAGTCCGGCGGGATCCGCTGATAGCCCAGGCCGGATCGCTCGAGCCCGAGCGCCCGGGTCGCGAGGCGGAACTCCAGCTCGGGCGGCCCGTTGAAATTCGAGCCGACATCCTCCAGGTCCTCCTTGATGTTCACGCGCGTGAAAGGCATGTCCCGATCCTATGTAGACCGATGGGACCGGGCTACTTCTTTTTCTTCTTTTTCTTCCCCTTCTTCACCTTGGCTTTGGAGTCATCGGCTTGAGCCTCCTGGGCAAGCAAGAGGTTCTCGCGAAGCGAACCCGGAAACTCCTCGGCGAGCTTCAACTCGATCCCGAACCGGTTCGCCGCTTCTCTCTGCCAGTCACGGACGGACGCCAGCGCCTCCTGGTCGATGAAGTAGAGCTCGCCGCGGGTGTTCTCGAATCCCGGCTGCTGCCTGATCGTCGCGAACTTCAGGATCTCGGCGGCCACCTCCCTCCCGTGCGCACCGTGAAGCGATCCGGTTCTCGCGTAGACCCCGATCATCCGCCGGTTGGCCTGCGTGAGTCCGCCGGGCGTCAGATGAGCGCCGTCATCCCCGATCGGCACGCTCCGCCGCTCGAGGCTCTTGTAGCCCGGTGTCTCCTTCAGGGACTCAAGTACGCACCGTTCGGCCTCCCGCTGAACATTTGACAGGGACGGACGCTTCCTGCCCTTCTTGCTCTTCTTCCCCTGGTGCTTTTTCTTCTTCTGCTTCTTTGCCATCGGCTCTCCTCTCCTGGAAAAGTTCAATGTCCGTGGGTAGGCACATCGGGCGCGCTCAGCACGCCCCAATCCAATTCAGATTCCGCCGTACGGCGATCGAGGAAGGCCGCGACTCCCTCGGCGAAAGCCGGTGAACGGGTATTGCCGGCGAACGAACGGATCTCAGCGTCCGTGTGCTCGGCGAGAGCGGCGTCCGGGCTCGCCTGAAGCAGGCGCTTCGTCGATTCCACCGCGTTCGGCGCGAGCCGCGAGAACTCTCGGATCATCGTCTCGGTCGTCTCCGCGAGCTCCGCGGACGGGACGACGAAGTTGATCAGACCGAGATCGAGGGCCTCGCGGGCCGAGAGGAGCTGAGAGGTGAGGAACAGCTCCAGCGCCTTGCGGTATCCGACCAGGCGCGGCAGGAACCAGCTGACACCGGCATCGGGATTGGTCGCGAGCTTGGCGTAGCCCAGCGTGAACGCTGTGTCATCCGCGGCGATGACCACGTCGCAGGCCAGCATGGCCCCCAACCCCCCACCCGCGACGGCACCGTGGACCGAAGCGACGGTGAGTTTCGGTGACTCGTGCAGAAGCGTGACCACGGGGTTGATCCACTCGCCGATCTCGAGCACGAAATCATGGGCGTCGTCGCCCAGCTCCCGGAACGCGGCGAGGTCGCCCCCCGCGCTCCACACGGGCCCCTCGGCCCTGTGCAGGATCACCCGGATCTCGGGATCGGCATCGGCTTCCCGCAGGACATCCAGCCATTCACGTGCGCTTTCGACGTTTATCCGGCTCGGCCCCTTGGGAGCACCGAGCGTGATCGTGGCGATCGATCCGGAGCGTTCCAAATCCGCCCAGGGACGAGTTGAACTCATGCGCTTGCCGATTGCTTGCTCATCATCTGACCCTAAACCTAGCCGGGACCACGCATCTATTTCCGGTGCTTGTCAGACTTCGGACATCGAACGAAGTGACCGACAGCGGCGAGAGATGCAGGCCGATCGAGAGCGCCGCCGCCGGGAGCGGGAATCTCGCCCGTCACCGGGTCTGAGCCGCTTTCGGGGATCGAAGCGGACCTTCTGGCTGTTCACGGTCGGCGGTGTGGTGGTGGTCTGGGTTCTTTCCGGGTTTCTGATCCGGGCGTTCAGCTCCGGTGAGGTCCTGAACGGCACCGCCATGAGTGGGGTCCAGCTTGGTGGGCTGAGCCGGGAGCGCGCGGCGGATCGCATCGCGGACATGCCGCCCAGGCAAGTCGAGCTCCTGCGGGCACGCGAGACCTTCGATGTCCGAACCCCGCAGGCGGGTCTCGTGGTCGACGTGGACGGCAGCGCCGACCGTGCCTACGAGGCGGGACGCAGCGGTGTCGGCGACATCCTGAAGGGTCCCCTGGTCCCGCTTCTGAACCGTGACCTTGAACCCGCCTATGACCCGGTGAACACCAAGCGGCTCAACCGCACCGTTAACCGGATAGCCGACAAGCTGGACCGTGAGCCTTTCGTGGGTGCCCTATCGATCGACCCCGACACGCTGGCCGTGACCATCGAGCAGCCCAAGGCCGGAGTCCGTGTGCGGCGCACCGCGACCGAGGCCATGCTGCTCGACACGTTCCGGGATGGTGGCGACTCGATGGAGATCCCGGTGCGAAGGCAGCCCGCGCCGAGCCCGGCCGAGGTTCAGGCCGTCGCCCGGGACGCCGAGCGCTACCTCCAGAGCCCCGTTCGGATCGAGACCGCGGGTGGCCCGGCCACCTTCACGCCACAGGAGATCGCGGGAGTGCTCGCCGTGGAATCGGCCGGCGAGGAGCCCGACGCCGGCATCCGCCTGGGCGCCGATACCGGGAAGGTCGAGTCGCTCGTGGCCGATTTCGCGGGGAGCCGCGACAAGCCGGCACGGGATGCCGCGATCGACGCTCCCGCCCTGCCTCCGGTGAATCTGAGCGAGCAGGGAGACCTCAGCTGGCAGCCGAAGCCCGGTGCGGCCGGCGTGAAGCCCGACCGGGTCGGGCGCGAGATCCGTCAGCGGCAGGCGGTCGAGAACCTGACCGGCGCGATCCGGGACGGTGAGCACAGGGTCCGCTTCCCGACCGAACGGGTGGTTCCCGAGGTGACCACCGGCGAGGTGAAGAACGCGTCGTCTCTGCTCGGAACCTTCACCACCAGCTTCCCCTGCTGTGAGCCACGGGTGACGAACATCCAGCGGATGGCGGAGACCGTTGACGGAACCGTGATCGGTCCCGGCGAGCAGTTCTCGCTGAACGGCGTCGCCGGTGAGCGGACGAGGGCGAACGGGTACAAGCCGGCCCCCACCATCGGCGAGGGCAACACCCTGGTCGACTCGGTCGGCGGCGGTGTCTCCCAGTTCTCCACCACTCTCTACAACGCCGCCTATTTCGCCGGCCTGCAGATCGATTCCCACACCCCGCACAGCTTCTACATCAGCCGCTATCCCCCGGGACGCGAATCGACCCTCAGCTTCGGCTCGATCGATCTGCTCTGGACCAATGACACCGATGCTCCGGTGGTGGTGCGTTCCTCGGCCTCCGACACCGCGGTCACGGTCAGCATCTACGGCGGCAATGGCGGACGCAAGGTGAAGGCGGAGACCCAGTCGAGATCCGACACCGGCAAGGGCGGCTTCGACATCACCATCGACCGTGTGATCGTCTACGGCGACGGGACCCGCGCCCGCGAGCCCTTCACGACCAGCTACGGCGTGCCGGCCGAGTGATCGTCCGCGGCCGGCAACGGCCGCTGACCTCTAGTCCGGCTGCCGCAGGATCTTCTCCATCGACTTGCCCCTCGCCAGTTCGTCGATGAGCTTGTCCATGTAGCGGATCTCTCGCATCAGGGGATCCTCTATCTCCTCGACCCGGAGCCGCAGATCACACCGGTGATCAGGTCCCGGGACGGATTGAGTTTCGGGGCCTCATCGAAGAAGGACTCCAGATTCGTCTCCTTCTCGATCTGGCGCTCGAGCTCGCCCTGGCTGTATCCGGTGAGCCAGCGGATGATCTCGTCCACCTCGTCCTTGGTCCGGTCCTTCTTTTCCGCCTTGGCGAGGTAGAGCGGATAGACGCTCGCGAAGCTGATCCCGAAGATCCGATGTCCTGCCACTGCGCTCCTCCCGTCGGTGGTGCCTGATCACACTCTCGTCTCTTTCAGCCTATGTGCTCGGCAAGAGGGGGCTCAGGCCCCTTGCCCGAACGGAGGCGGCCTGGAACGCTGGCGCGATGTCTGAATTCAATATCCGCACGCGCGGGATGGTCGTCGCTCTTCTCGTGCTGTTCGGGCTGTCCATGCTGCCCGCATCGGCCTCGGCTGGTCTCTCTCCGTCCCAGATCAATTTCCCGCTGACATCACCGGGCAGCACCTCGGCCGCGCGGGTCGTGACGCTTTCCAACACCAGTGGCGCACCGCTGACCGTGTCCTTCTCGGTCAATGGTCATCCCGCCTTCCTGGTGGAAAACCACGATTGCCCGGCACAGCTCGCCCCCGGGGCGTCCTGCCAATTGCTGGTGTCATTCAAGCCGACCACCGTCGGCGTCGCCTACACCGAGCTCACCGTTCCGGGCAACGGCTACACGTCCCTGGTCGGCCAGACACCGACCCCCGAGGGCACGATCACGCCCGGTGACGCCCAGGATTTCGGCCTGGCGGTCCCCGGTGCCCCCAAGACGCGGCATTTCACGATCGAGTCCACCGGAGCGATCCCTCTTCCGATCGCCGAGGTCACGCCTTCCGGCATGAACAGCGAAGACTTCTCCATCGTCCAGTCCAACGCCTGCATCGGCGAACTTGAACCGGGTGACACCTGCGAGTTCGATGTCCGGTTCGATCCGGTACCCGGATGGCACCGCGAGCGCGAGGCGCTTCTGGTGGCCTTGGACCCGGACGACAACGCCCTGCTGCTGGTCGAGCTCAGCGGCAGCACCACGGTCGCCGAGCACACGGTCACTCCGGACTTCAAGGATTTCGGCGAAGCGGCGATCGGTACCGGGATCACCCGGCAGCCGGCGACCTTCACGATCACCTCGACCGGTGATGCTCCCCTCCCCTATTCGGGCAGCGAGATCATCGGCGGCAACGACACCGGTTCCTACTCGATCGAGGACTCATGCCCTTCGTCACTCCCGCCGGGTGAGAGCTGCTCGGTGCGGGTGAGGTTCGATCCGACCTCCGGGGTCGCCGGTCCTCGTCCGGCCGCGATCACGCTCAAGGCCGGGATCAGCGAATCCGCCTACAGCACGATCCTAATGACCGGTACGGCCGTAGACGCTCCCGTCGTGCCGCCACCCGGCAAGGCCGACCTGACACTGAGACTGAAGTCGGCGAAGAAGGTCCGGCGGGGCGGAACGCTGGTTCTGAGCACGACCGTGACCAATACTGGAGATGCCCCGGCCGCATCGGTGAGGCTCGGAGTGAAAGCGCCGAACAGGCTGGTCAGGAAGGTCCGTCCGGTCCGGATCTCCGGGCTCGCGGCCGGTCGGTCGGTGACCAGGAAGATCAGGGTCAAGGTCAAGCGATCGGCGAGAAAGGGCCGGAAGCTGGCCCTGAAGGTCTCCGCGAGCGGAAGCGGATTTTCCGCGCAGACCGCGAGGCGGACCGTCAGGATCCTCTAGAGGTCCCTCACGACCTTCGCGGGAACACCGGCCACGAGCGTCGCTGGCGGCACGTCCCTCGTGACCACGGCACCGGCGGCCACGACCGCGTCGGCACCAATGGTCACACCCTGGAGAATCGTCGCGCCGGTGCCGATCCAGACGTTTCGCCCGACCACGATCGGCGCCCCGGTGACCGCCTTGCGGCGCCGGGCGGGATCGGTCGGATGTCCGCTGGAGATGAGATTGACCTTGGGGCCGATCATCACCTCGTCCCCGATCTCGATACCGCCGATGTCGGAAAGCGTGCAGCCCTGGTTGATGAACACATCCCGGCCCACCGCGATGTTCAGCCCCAGGTCCGAGTAGACGGGCGGAATCAGCCTGAAGCTCTCGTGAACCGGCCGCCCGGTCAGCTCTGACCAGGCGGCACGGATCGCGTCTTCGTCATCGAGGGTCAGCCGGTTAAGACGGTTGGTCAGCCGCACTGCTCTCTTGACCTTGTTGAAATCAACGCCAATCTCAAGCCGGCCACGCCCGGAATTCTCGTCCGGAATGTCGGTCAACTGAAAACTCAGTATCGGTATTTCATTCCGGCGACATCACTCAATTATTGACGTACACTTGCCTGTTGTCGCACGTTGTGTTGGCCGTTCCAGTCACGTGGTAGTCGCTGACACAGAGACTTATGTAGTTGGTCTCTCCCTGCCGAAACTGTGCCGAAGTCGTGTTCAGATTGAACGTATTGCTTGAGAGCTGCGGGCACGGAGACATCACGCTTGAGTTGGTTGTGCACGCTTCCGTGAAACCGCCGTAAGGCTGAAGATTCACAAGCACGAAGAGTCTTCTGACGCCGCTCTGACCGTCAGCTCCCTCCACCTTCACGGTTCTGGTTCCCGAAACGGTTCCCGGATTGAACATCGTTCCGGAGCCTCCCGCGTATTCCGGAGCGGTGTAGTCCTCAATCGTCGCGCTCACGTCACGAAACGACACCCATGAATTCAGGCTGTTGCACCCCCAGATGGCGCAACTGATCTTGGCCGACAATCCCAGGCCGGAAACGAACCCGGACCCGCTCGGCGAGATAGTGATCGCTTCCTCGGCAAACGAATCTAGCCAGTACTCCGTCCTTGTGAATCTCATTCCCGGGAAAAGCTTGTACTCCATGGTGGCCCACTCTGAAGCATTCCAGTATTGGTGAGTCCGGAGTTTGATCGTCGAGTTGGAAGAACAAGTGTTGACGACGGTGAAATTGACTCCTGACCAGCTTGCCTCGGTGGTGAGGCCCCCAGTGCTGCTGCTGCCGCTACGGCAGGGAGTGAACTCATAGAAACCCGCCTGTGCTTGAGGCGCCACTCCGACCGCACCACAGACCATCGCTGCAACCACAACCATGCACCGAACCAACCTCATGCTTCCTCCTGTCACAGTGCTGCTTCCAGTTCGCAAGAGTATAGCGACCAGGAATTCCCCTACTAGTTGTTCAGGTAGATTTGCTTGTTCTGACAAGTGGTACGAGATAGCGAAGTGACTTCATGTTTCTTCCTGAATGGGGTGCCTAGACTGGTTGAACTGATCAGCGCTGGTATCTGAGAATGACGGTTTTCGAAGCTTTGGCCTTGCCGCTCTTCGCCGTGATCCGGAGCTTCGTCTTCGCGCCCTTGGCGTTGGCCTTGACCCTGGTCTTCACGGCCACGACCTTGCTCTTGCCAGCGGCCAGCACCTTCAGGGTCTTGCAGGCTCCTCCGCGCTTCAGTGCGGCTCCCTTGACACAGACCTTGACCGGCCTGGTGCCCATGGTTCCCGTGTTGGAGACCTTGACCCGGACCTTGTAGGACTTGCCCTTGCGTGCCTTGGCCTTCTTGCCGGCGAGCTTCACCTTGAGCTTCTTGGTCAGCTGGTGCGGCTTGCCTGGGTTCATCGGACTGGCCGTGGCGGTGCCGCCGAGAGGCTTCTCGACCCGGTTCTTGTAGTTCTCACCCTCGGTGGCGCCGTCGCTCGGCGGACCGAAGTAGCGGGTGCGCTTGACCGTGAGGTTGTTGAACGGAGCGTTTCTCGGATCCGTGTTCGGTGTGAGCGGTCCGAGGATGCCGAAGCCGCTCGCGCCGATCGACTGCCCGTCGCCTCCGCACTGGGTCTCGGCGCCGCCACCGGGGCTCGACTGGTCCAGGTAGTAGTTGCCGAAGTTGGCCGCCGGGATGTCGGTGTCGGCACCGACCACGGTGCTCACCGAACCCTGAGGTCCGGAAAGCTGCTGCCAGCCGTACCCGCCGTTGGCGATATCGGCCGACGTGGTCGCGACCAGCAGGTCGGGGTTGCCGTCCACCGGAACGCCGTCGGTGTTCTTCATGTCGCGATAGGTCATGCCGATCGCACTCGGAGCGTAATCGGTCCAGGCGTACAGATCTGCCATCGGGTGCACCCTGAGGAAGACCGTGTTCTTTTCCTGGTTCGAGTAGTAGATGTGCTCACGCTGCACGAACGGCCCGCTGTTGGCGCCCATGTAGGAGCGCAGGGCCCGGACCGGACCGTCCTTCACCACGATGTAGGTGCCCTCGTCGTCGGTCGCACCGTCGTTGCCGGCCCAGGTGTCCTCGGTCCAGCGGCCGGAGAAGGTGTATTCCGAGCGGACGCAGACGGTCTTGGTGGCCTGGGCCACCTCACGATCGAGGATGTCGACCCCGGTGGAGTCACCCGCCTTCACCTTCAGCTCGTCTTCCATCCAGCGGTCGAACGAGTGGAGTTCGTAGCTGTCCGTCTTGACCGTCGAATCCTCGGGATTGCTCGAGTTGACGTATCCGTAGTCGTTCAGCAGGGTCTGCCCCGGAGCGAGTCCGGTGAGCTTGAAGTCGTACCTCACATAGTCCTGGCCGGCCGACTGGTCCATGCCGCCCGTCGCCTTGAACAGGTAAATCGCGCCGCTTCCGGAGGAGACCTGGTCGTCTACCGCGACCTTCACGCCGCTCTTGCCGTCGACGCCCTTCGGTGAAGCCGCCCATGACGGTGCGACCTCGCCGGCGTCCCCGCCCATGAAGACGAACTCGTCGTCGTTGTCGAAGCCGGCATCGGCGTCGGCGCCGGAGCGGGTCTTCGCGTCCGCGTAGACCTCGAGATCGAAGCTCGCGGGCGATGCGATGTAGGGATTGCCGCCGGCCGCCTCGGGATAAAGCTGGCGGACGCTGATCGTGTGCCGCTCATCGACCTGAACCGGGATCTGTGTCCAATCGTTGCTCGACCACTTGAATCCGACGATCTGGCCGGGCTGTGCGCCGACCAGTCCCGGCAGATCGCTGCCCTTCAGCACGACCGGATCGCCCGCGCGCTGCTCAAGCGCGGCGTTGGCCTGTCCGGCACCGAGCATGCCGACAGCGAAAACTACGAGTCCCGTCAATCCCGCGGAAAACTTCACTCTCTCTCCTCCACCGTGTAAGCGAATGTGACCCCTGTCGCGCAAAGATACCGGGTCGGACGGTCGGCGATCGGGCCCCGGCGGCTAGGCCGACTCCCCTGGATCGGGCGGGAGATGCGCTCGCAGCCACTCGATCACATCCCCGGTGACCCGCTCGCGGTCTTCCGGTGGTTCGTTGATCAATTCGTGGACGAACCCCTCGTAGACGATGATCCGCTTGTCCGGCGAACCGGCCCGCTCGGCGATCTCGCGGCTGCCCGCGGCGGGCACGATCGGATCGGCCGAGCCCGCGATCACCAGCAAGGGGATCCGGAGACCCGCCACCTCGTCCGGCAGCACCGACATCGCGTCCAGAAGCTCGGTGACGGTTCTGGCCGGCTGCGCTCCCAGATGCACCAAGGGATCGCCCCGGTAGATGCGTTCCTCCTCCGGATCACGGGATATGCCCTCGAGGGGCAGCCGGTTGACCGGGAGCCTCGGAGCGATCCGTCCGATCAGTTTCACGATCTTTCGCTGGATCCCGGGAACGTCGAGGCCCTCCAGCGAGACCGCCGCCGAGGAAAGGACGAGTCCGGCGAGCTTGTCCTGGTGCCGGATCGCGTACCGGAGGCCGATCGTGCCGCCCATGCTGTGGGCGAACATGAAGATCGGCAGATCGGGCCGCTCCTCCCGGGCGAGATCGATCACGTGGTCCACGTCGGCGACCGCGTCGTCGAGTCGCGGCACGACACCGCGATGCCCTTCGCTCCGGCCGTGGCCCCGGTGATCGTTCGCCCAGACCGAGAACCCCTCGTCCGCCAGCCGCCGGGCGAATCGGGTGTAGCGGTCACCGTGCTCTCCGTATCCATGCACGATCACCACCTGCGCCATGGCCGTGCCGGAGATCCAGGCGCGCAGGTGTATCCGGCCTCCGCCGACCCCGGTGAAGCTCTCCTCGATTCGACCGCTTTCAGGCACCGTTCCTCCTCGGGCAGCTTGGTGAGGCGATGTTAGTCAGAGATCCGGCCGCCGCGTTCGCCCCGCTCGACGCCACCGGACATCACAGCGGCCGCTTCACGCCCCCGGCCCGGGTGCGTGAAGCGGGATGACCTCCTTCGGGCAGGGACTCTTGGTGCCGGCGTCGAGTTCTGCCTGCAGTGCCGGGTAGTCACCGGCGATCTGCTCGCGCGGCAACCCGTCGAGGGCGAGGATCGAGTCACCGATCGCCAGGGTCTGAGACCGCATCTGAGCGAAGTCGATCGCCTTGGATCCGAAGGCCGGGTCGTAGAGCGACCACGGCCCGGAGATCATCGCCAGGGTCGGGACCAGGCTCGGGTGGAAGAAGTTTCCGAGCCCGCCCATCGAGCAGACCGACGGTGCCTGGGCGGCGTTCGGCACTCCGACCCCCTTCAGCACGGCGGTGCGGGGAAGCCTGCGGTTCTTGGCGACCGCCACGGCGGTCTCTCGCAGGATCTCGCTGTCTCCAGCCGCGAACAGCGCCGGGTCGGCCTGCCCGGTGAACTCGAGGCGGCGATCGGCGCCCTCGCCGGTCGGCAGGATCTCGCGGGTGCCGAGATGCTCGATCGCGAAAGCGAAGGCGATCTTCTTCTTGGCCAGGGGATAGTGCTTGGGATCGAGGCCGTCGTTGCGGTAGGCGTCATGTGCGGTCGAGAAAACCATCTCCAGGGTGCGGGGACGGCACTTGAGCGGCAGCTTCGCGTAGTAGCGGGCGAAGGCCAGCATCGCGATCACTCCGTTCTCCTGAACCCACGAGTTGCCGTCGGTGTTTGCCGCCAGAACGATCTTCTCGGTGCTCTTGCCCGGAAGCCTCGCGATCAGATTGCGGGTGACCCTGCGTCCGATCTCGGCCTGAACCGAGACACGGGCGGTGCTGCCCGCCGCGGCCAGTGACTTCAACCGCGTCGCCTGGGCACTGCCGACGAACACCTGCGGCTGCCGGTAGATCGTGCCGGTATGCGGGTCGTAGTAGCCGCGGATCTGCTTCTGCGGCACGTCGAAGGCGAAGATGACGCCGGCGGCTCCGGCGATCCCGGCCGCGATCGAGTCCTTGTGGGCCGTCGGGCTGAGATAGGGCCGGGAGTATTCGGTGTAGCCCTCGAGGTCCGGTGACTGGTAGATGCCGAGCAGCGGCGTCAGCAGGCCGAACGGGATCGAGCCGAGCTTGAAGTCACGGATGACGATCTTGCCCGCGCTGTTCTCCGGTGTGATCTCCTCTCCGGGCGGCACGTAGACGAGCTCTCCCCCTCGTCCGCTCTTTCCGGTGGACTTGGACCAGTGGACCGCCCCGGCATCGGCGATGTTCACGGTCGATCCGTCGGCCTTCCTCACGCTCAGTCCACCGGCGGACGAGATGTCGAGGCCCGGCTTGTTCCTGAAGCGGGTCTTGGGCAGCCAGGCGTATGGCTTGAAGTACTTGGAGTGGGTCTTCAGTCCCATGCTGCGGGCCTGTGACTCGAGCCAATCGATCGACCTGTTGTGAGAGGCGCTGGCGAGGACTCGCGGGCCGAAGCTGTTGAACTTCGCGGTCATCTTGCGCAGCTGCGCCTTGCTCGTGAACTCGGAGGCGCTGATGATGTCGGGGCATTCCGCGGCCCGTGCCGCGGAGCCGAAGGTGAGCCAGGCCACTGCCAGCGCCAGCAGGATCGTCGCGAGTGCGGTCGCCTTCTTCGGGTGACGGCTGTGTCTGGGGTTGGACGAAATCGGCGGCATCTGGTTCCTCGGACTCTCGGTGGTGTCGTGGCGGTGGCGGGACAGATGGGACAAATGACCCGGAATTGCGACGGTACAGTAGCGTACTTTTGTGATGCAGCGCACACCCGAATTCCGCTGGCCGGTCTGAGATCCTGTGCCGATGGGAGTTCCCGCAATCAGATACGGCGTGTTCTTCTCTCCCCGGTCAGAACTCCCGAGAGGGCGCCACGCACTGGATCGCGACGAGGCGATCGAAGTCCAGCGCGAACGGCTGATGGCCGCCTTCGCCGAGCTGGTGGCCGACCGGGGCCTGGCCGACGTGACCGTGACCGACGTGGTCGCCCACACCTCCGTCTCAAGGGCCGCGTTCTACTCCTGTTTCGACGATCTGGCCGGCTGCGGCGACGCGGCGTATGACCGTTTCATCGCGGTTCTGCTCGAGCGGCTCGGCACGGCACTCAACCCGGCCGATCACTGGCAGACGTTCGTCGACTCAGCGGTTCGGGCCTACCTCGAGACCCTGCAGTCCGATCCCGTGGTCGCCCGGGCGATGCAGATCGAGATGGACGCGGCGGGAAAGGCCGCACGGGTGAGGCGCCGGCATGCCCTGAAGACGATCGCCGACGTGATCCGCTCACGGCACGCGACCCTGCTCGTCGAAGATCCCTCGATGGGATCACTGCCGGACGAGGCCCATCTGGGTTTCGTCTACGCGGTCCGGCAGCTCGCCTGCGACGCCCTCGAAGACGATCCCGAGCCCGACCTGCTCGCCCTGATAGATCCCGCCGTTCACTGGATCCGCGCCAGTGTCTACGGTGCCGCCCACGAGGACGCGCGGACCTCGCTCCAGAGCTGATCCCGGTTCAGGCGTTCAGATCCACCGCGGCACGGACCAGGGTCATGAACGCCCGTTCGTCGATCTCGTCATCTTCGGCGAAGTCGATCGCACGCCGCGTGTTTCCCTCTAGGCTCGAGTTGAAAAGGCCGTCCGGGTCCTCGAGCGAAGCGCCCTTGGCGAAGGTCACCTTGACCACCTTCTTGTAGGTCTCCCCCGTACACACCATTCCGTCGTGGTACCAGACCGGAACGCCCCTCCATTTCCACTCCTCGACGATCCCGGGCTCGGCCCGTTTGACCAGGGAACGGATCTGCGCGAGCTTCTCGCCCCGCCAATCGTCGAGTTCCGCGATCCTCCGGTCGATCAGATCGGATGGAGATTCACCGCCGCCGTCTTGAGACATGTGCGTATCCTCGCCGACCGCGGGCCGACCTGCAATCATTGCCCGGGTGAGCGGCAAGGCCATCACCGATGAGCGTCTGAACGACCTCGCCCGGCTGCGGCGGGTACGAGACCGGATCGACCGGGAATACGCACGGCCCCTGGATGTGGAAGCGCTCGCCCGCGGAGCCCACATGTCGGCCGGGCATCTGAGCCGCCAGTTCAAGCTGGCCTACGGCGAGGCGCCCTACAGCTACCTGATGACCAGGCGCATCGAACGGGCGATGGCATTGCTCCGCCGCGGCGACATGAGCGTGACCGAGGTCTGCTTCGAGGTCGGCTGCTCGTCGCTCGGCACCTTCACGACCCGTTTCACCGAGCTCGTCGGCATGCCACCCGGCGCCTACCGCCGCAGTGAGGAACGGGCCACGGCCGGCATGCCGTCATGTGTGGCGAAACGCGTGACCAAACCGATCAGGAATCAAGAAGCGCCCGTGTAGGGCCGCATCTAACGTAGATCTCATGGACATCACAATTCACTCCACAATGCTTCCGCAAAACGACCCGGACGAATCGCTCGCCTTCTACCGCGACAATCTCGGCTTCGAGGTCCGCAACGACGTCGGATACGACGGCATGCGCTGGATCACGGTCGGTCCTCCGAACCAGCCGGGCACCTCGGTCGTCCTGTATCCGCCGAACGCCGATCCCGGCATCACCGAGGAAGAGGGCCGCCTGATCGCCGAGATGATGGCGAAGGGCACCTACGCCAGCATCAACCTCGCGACCACCGATCTCGACGGGACCTTCGAGAAGCTCCAGGCCGGCGGCGCCGAGGTGGTCCAGGAACCGACCGACCAGCCCTACGGGATTCGCGACGCGGCCTTCCGTGACCCGGCCGGCAATCTGGTCCGCATGCAGCAGCTGGACTGAGAGACCCGACGATCACCCACCGGCCACGTCCCGGGAATGGAGAGAAGATGAGCAGTGCCAGCAAGACCGGTGGGAACTCGTCCGGCCCGCATCAGGCCGACAGCCACGACCTGATCCGGGTCACCGGAGCCCGGCAGAACAACCTGAAGGACATCAGCGTCGAGATCCCGAAACGCCGGCTGACCGTATTCACCGGCGTGTCCGGATCCGGCAAGAGCTCACTGGTCTTCGGCACGATCGCGGCCGAATCGCAGCGTCTGATCAACGAGACCTACAGCGCCTTCCTCCAGGGCTTCATGGCGACCGTGGCCCGCCCCGACGTCGACGTGCTCGACGGGTTGACGACCGCGATCCTGGTCGACCAGGAGCGGATGGGATCGGATCCCCGCTCCACGGTCGGAACCGTGACCGACGTCAACGCCATGCTGCGCATCCTGTTCAGCCGGTTGGGCGAGCCCCACATCGGCTCGCCTCAGGCATATTCATTCAACGTGGCCTCGGTCACGGCCAGCGGAGCGATCACAGTGGACAGGGGCGGCAAGACCCGCACCAAGAAGGAGACCTTCAACCGGACCGGCGGCATGTGCCCTCGCTGTGAGGGACGCGGTGCGGTCACCGACTTCGACCTGAGCCAGCTCTACGACGACACTAAGTCGCTCAACGAGGGCGCGCTCACGATCCCCGGCTACAGCATGGACGGCTGGTACGGCCGCATCTTCCGCGGCTGCGGGTTCTTCGACCCGGACAAGCCGATCGGGAAGTTCAACAAGCGCGAGATGAACGACCTGCTCTACAAGGAGCCGACCAAGATCAAGGTCGACGACATCAATCTGACCTACCAGGGAATCATCCCCCAGATCCAGAAGTCGATGCTCTCGAAGGACCGGGACGCGATGCAGCCGCATATCGGCGCTTTCGTCGACCGGGTCGTGACCTTCACCACCTGCCCCGACTGCGACGGCACCCGTCTGAGCGAAGGTGCCCGTTCCTCGAAGATCAAGAAGATCAACATCGCCGACGCCTGCGCGATGCAGATCAGCGACCTCGCCGAATGGGTGCGCGACCTGAAAGAACCGTCGGTCGCGCCGCTGCTGGCGGCACTCGGGGACACGCTCGATTCCTTCGTCGAGATCGGCCTCGGCTACCTGTCCCTGGAACGCCCGGCCGGCACGCTCTCCGGGGGCGAGGCCCAGCGGGTCAAGATGATCCGGCACCTGGGTTCGTCGCTGACCGACGTGACCTACGTCTTCGACGAACCGACCATCGGACTGCACCCGCACGACATCCAGCGGATGAACGACCTGCTGCTGCGGCTGCGCGACAAGGGCAACACGGTTCTGGTGGTCGAACACAAGCCCGAGGTGATCGAGATCGCCGACCGGGTGATCGACCTCGGCCCGGGCGCGGGCGCGGGAGGCGGCGAGGTGGTCTTCGAAGGCACGCTGAAGGATCTGCGGGCCGGCGGCACGGTCACCGGACGCCATCTGGACGACCGGGCGAGCCTCAAGGAAACCGTGCGCGAGCCCTCTGGAAAGATGGAGATCCGAGGTGCTTCGACCCACAACCTGCGGGATGTCGACGTCGACCTGCCGCTCGGGGTGCTGGCCGTGGTCACCGGCGTAGCCGGTTCCGGAAAGAGCTCACTGATCGACGGCTCGGTCTCCGGAAGGGACGGCGTCGTCACGGTCGACCAGGCGGCGATCCGTGGATCCCGCCGCAGCAACCCGGCGACGTACACAAAGCTTCTCGACCCGATCCGGAAGGCGTTCGCCAAGGCCAATGACGTGAAGCCGGCCCTGTTCAGCGCCAATTCCGAGGGCGCCTGTCCCAACTGCAACGGTGCCGGAGTGATCTACACGGATCTGGCGATGATGGCCGGTGTCGCCACGACCTGCGAGGTATGTGAGGGCAAGCGCTTCGAGGCGTCGGTGCTCGAGTACGAGCTCGCGGGACGCGACATCAGCGAGGTGCTGGAGATGTCGGTCGCCGAGGCCCGGAGCTTCTTCGGGGAAGGCGACGCGGCACAGCCCGCTGCGCACAAGATCCTGACCCGCCTCGACGATGTCGGTCTCGGCTACCTCACGATCGGCCAGCCGCTCACCACCCTCTCCGGCGGTGAACGCCAGCGATTGAAACTGGCGACCCAGATGGCCGGCAAGGCCGAGATCTACGTGCTCGACGAGCCCACCACCGGCCTCCACCTGGCCGATGTCGAGCAGCTGCTCGGCCTGCTCGACCAGCTGGTCGATTCCGGCAGGTCGGTGATCGTGATCGAACACCACCAGGCGGTAATGGCACATGCCGACTGGATCATCGATCTCGGTCCGGGCGCCGGGCACGACGGCGGCAAGGTCGTCTTCGAGGGCACCCCGTCCGACCTGGTCGATTCGTCCTCGACCCTCACCGCGGAGCACCTCGCCGCCTACGTCGGGCATTGACGGGCATTCCCGCGGCGGATAGCTTCAAGCGAACGGGCACGGTCCGTCCGTGCCCGGCTCGTCCCGGTGGTTCGTCCGGAAACAGATCGGAACAGTCGTATGAAACGCCTGATCGCGGTTCTCTTCTCAATCGGGGTGCTGGTCCTCCCCGCCGGCGCCTCTGGAAGCGTGCTGTTCGATGAGGATTTCACGGGACCGACCTCTCAGGCCCCGTTCAAGGTGGGCGGCAGCTTCACGCCCTGCCTGACCGCTTCACAGGACACGTCACAGGCCCCGATCCCGGGCTGTCCGACGGGCCAGCCCTCGCTCCCCCCGGCCGGCGACCCTGACGGAAGCGGCACCCTGCGGCTCACCGACAACGCCCAGCGCCGCTCCAGCTACGCGATCTTCGACGAATCGCTGCCGTTCACCGCCGGGGTCCGGTTCATCTTCGATGCCTTCGCCTACAACGGTTCGATCGTGCCCGGTTTCCCGGACCACGGCGCGGACGGGATCTCGGTCTTCATCAAGGACGCGTCGATCCCACAGGAGGCGCCCGGCGCGTTCGGCGGAAGCCTCGGCTATGCCCAGTCGAACGATGATTTCGACTCGCCCTACTCGGCCCCGGCGACGATCCCCGGGGTGCCGGGCGGCTATTTCGGTCTCGGCATCGACGAGTTCGGCAACTTCGCGAACGACCGCGAGGCCCGCGGATACGGCTGCGAGACACGGGCGGACCGGAATCTCCACCAGAACACGGTCTCGATCCGGGGTCGCGGCTTCCCCGGCACCGAGTGGCTCCAGGGCTACTGCCTCAGGGAATCGGTGACCGCGCCGGCCTCGATCGACCAGGTGAACGCGACCCTGAGATCGATCCCGGGGGTCACCCGCCGGTATCTGGTCGAGGTCGATCCGCCGGCCGATCCCGACGGTCGAATCCGGGTGTCGGCGGACTTCGATCTCGACGGGACCTTCACGCCCCTACTCGACGTGAGCGAACCGGCCGACCCTCCGACCTCGTTCCAGTTCGGTTTCGCGGGCTCGACCGGACAGGCGACCAACATCCACGAGCTTCGCGCGGTCAGGGTCGAGACCATCGATCCCCTTCCCCTCTTTCGCCTGACCAAGCGCCATGAGGGCGCGCTGGTCGCGGGACGCGACGGAACCTTCATCCTGCGGGCCACCGTGCGTTCCGACGGAGGTCCGGCACAGGCACCGGTGGTTCTAAGCGATCTGCTGCCCCGCGGAGTCACGGTCGGTGCCGAACCCCGTGGCACCGGATGGGACTGCTCGGCCACCGTGATCGGATCCAGGCGGGCCCGCTGTGTCTACGACATCCGTCCGAACGATCCCGTGGCACCGGGTACACGCCTGCCCCGGGTGACGCTGCCGGTGCGTCTCGCCTCGGGAATGACCGGGAGCTACGTCAATCGCGCCAGCCTGACCGGTGCCGAGATCCTCGAACCGCTGCGGGCCGAGGATCCGTTCGAGATCAGGCGGCTGGCCGACCTCGCGGTGACCAAGATCGCGCGGCCGGAGCAGGCGGGCATAGGCGAGCTGGTCAGCTTCGCGATCGCGGTCACCAATCTCGGGCCGAGCGACGCCCACCGGGTCGAACTCGTCGACACTCTTCCCGCCGGACTGCAGCTCGCCGATATCCAGGTCAGCCGGGGATCCTGCAACAAGGTGCCGCCCGGCTTCCGCTGCAGCCTGGGCACCATCCGGGCCGGTGGCGGGCGCCTGATCGAGCTGACCGCGCGGACCACCGGCCCCGCGGGCACCGAGATCAACACCGCCCGCGCCGACGCGGTCGAAGAGGACCCCGACCCTGCCAACAACGAGGACAGCGCGAAGGTCGAGGTGAAAGGCCCACCCGCGCCTCCCCCGGACCTGTCGGTGACAAAGACGGTGTCCCCCGAGTCCGTCCGTGTGGGCCAAAGCGTCGAGTACACGATCACGGTCAGGAACCCGGCGTCGGTGACCGCCGAGGACGTGGTGATGGTGGACACGAACTCGTTCCCCAGCCGCGTGCTTTCGATGAAGCCGCAGAGCGGGAGTTGCCGGTTCGAGAGCCGTTCGATCATCTGCCACCTCGGCGACATCCCGGCGGGCGCGACGCGGACCATCCGCGTCCGGCTGGTGCTGCTGAGGACCGGCACGGCCGAGAACGCGGCGGTGGCGATTCCGGGCGGTTCCGGTGGCGGTGACATGGCGAAAGCGAAGGTCAAGGTCACCGGTGGCGCCGCACTTCGGATCACGAAGCGTGCGAGCCGGACCTCGATGTCGATCGGCGGATCCGTCGCCTATCGGATCAGGGTCCGCTCGGTCGGCACGGAAAGGGCCCGGGACGTCCGGGTCTGTGACCGGCTTCCCAGCCAGCTTCGGATCGCCCGTCCACAGTCACGCCGGGGAAAACGCAAGGTGTGCTGGAAGGTCGGAGGGCTCGATCCCGGTGCTTCACGGTCTTTCAAGGTGGTCGCCTTCTCCGTGCGGGGAACGAGGCGCGCGGTGAACCGCGCCGTGGCCACCGCGTCGAACGCGCGCACCGTGCGGGCTCAAAGGCCCGTCAGGGTCATCGATTCATGCCTGCCGTCGGGGCTCAGGTCCGGCGCGACCATCTCCTGCTGATGGTGGCACCGCCCCGGCGGCTGCCGTCTATGGCAGCACGATTGACTGGCCCGGGATCGGACCACCATCGTCACCCTTCATCTCCAGCAGCCTCAGCCGTACCGGAGAGGCGGAACTCGCCGAGGCCTCGTCCGCGTGCTCCCGTACGGTCCTCACGTACACCAATACCGACGAGCTGAAGATGAGACTGCTGTTCCGGCGGACGGTGCGGGACGCGGGACCCTTGGGCTTGCCGTTGCCGTAGAGATCGCCACCGACGCAGCGGAGCGAGAACAACTCGACCAGCGCCAGATTTACGGGATAGGCGATCTCGGCGGCGATCCGCATCGCCTTCTTCTCGATGGGGGTCGTGCGGCGGGAGCCGGCCTTCCTGATCGAGCGCTTCTGGCGGACGAGTCGCTTGACCTTGCGGCGTTCGCCGCCCCGCTCCCTCAGGCGACCGATCCTGGAGTTGATCTTGGAGACTCTGCGGTTGTACGGCCTGATCACCCTGCGGTAGGACCGGTACAGGGCGTTGAATCGCTCACTCGGTCCTGACCAGAAATCGTCCGCGGCCGCAGCGGCGGCGGAGCACTCAGCGGTGAACGGCTTGGGCGGCATCTCCTTCAGCAAGGGCTCGGCATCCGAAATGCAGCCGGTGTCGGCGAGACCCTGAGCGAACCTGCGCTCCGCCTGGCGCTCCTGCTTGTCCGTCACCCCATCCCAGGTCTCATCGATATAGGCCGCATACAGCGTCTTGTAGGTACTGACGCACTCGGCGGTCGGCGGAATCTCCGCCGCCCGGCTCACCGAGGTGAACCCAAGCTGAAGCATGAGTACGAACAGTGATCCCCACAGAACTCTTTTCATGCGGCAATAGTAGGGGGATCATCCTGTGTGGGTACCACGGGTCCAGCGACGGCTTGGGAATCAGCCGGTGACCTCGATCGACGTGGACCCGGGCAGCTCGGTCACGAAGTCGGATCCCATCAGTACGGCCGGTGTGTACACCCCGCCCTCGGGCCGGTCGTTCAACAGCTTGTCGACGATCGCGAGCGGGGCCTCGATCGTCACCTCGTATCCGTTCGCCGTCCGTACTCTCGCCGTGAGAGTCCTTCCCTCGGCGTTTCGCACCTCACCCCACACATATGTCTTCAGGCCGGTTCGGGCCGTCGAGTCCGGTCCCTTGACGAAACGGCCGGCCAGGAGCTGCATGCCGTTGATCACCCGCGGCCGGCGCCAAAGCCAATCCAACCGGTTCGCGGCCTTGACCACACGAAGGGCCCCATCCGGCACTGTCGTGTACACCTCGATGTTCGGGATTCCCGTGCTGTGGAAGGCGGTCGATACGTCACCCCACGGAATCGTCATGGCCTGCTTCTCGCCGTTGCCGCAATCGATCCGCCGCACACCATAGGCCTGCGGTACCGCGATGATCTCACCGTCACGGCGGACGGCACCCCCGGCACGCAGCCCCTCGATCGCGGTCTTGGTGGTTCCCGGAGAGAGACCGGAGCTGGACTCGAAGGCGAGCGCCAGGTGGGTCGCGTCCGGCATCGCGTCTTTCAAGGTGACCGCGACGCAATCCGTCGGGACCACGTCGAAGCCCACCCCGGGACAGATCACGACCTTCGCCTCGCGTGCCTCGGCCCCGAGGTCGTGCGCATGCTCGAATACCGCGATCTCGCCGGTGATGTCCAGGTAGTGGGTTCCGGAGCTGAGGCAGCCATCGATCATCGGCGCGGATGTCGCCGAGAAGGGCCCGGCACAGTGGAGGACCAGATCGACTCCTTGAAGTGCCAGGGCTACGTGCTCCACGGAGTCCAGGTCGAATACCCGGTGCTCGAGTCCGAGTTCTCCGGCCAGTGCCTTGATCCGCTCGGGATTCCTCCCGGCGAGTATCGGACGCATCCCGCGACCGGCGGCTTCGCGGGCGATCAGCTCGCCGCTGTAGCCGTTTGCGCCGTAAACCATCCACTCTCCGCCGCTGTTCATGACACAAAGGCTACGCTGAAGTGATGCCGTACCCGCCCGGACCGAATCTCCCGCCCCTGATCCAGACCCTGCGTTGGGTCGCCCGGCCACTCGAGTTCATGGAACAGGGGCGCCGTGCCCACGGTGAGGTGTTCAGCGTGCGCTTCGCGGGGTTCAGGTCTCCGATGGTGATGGTCTCGGATCCCGAACTGGTCAAGACCGTGTATGCGAATCCCGCCAATTCGCTGCCGGAGGGCCGGATCGCGCTGCTCGAACCGGTGCTCGGACCGAGGTCGGTGATCCTGCTCGACGGCAAGGAGCACCTCGCGCGCCGTCGCCTGATGCTGCCCGCTTTCCACGGTGAGCGGATGCGTTCCTACGAGGACGTCATGCGGGAGGCGATCGACCGGGAGATCGAGTCCTGGCCGGTCGGCGAACAGTTCCCGATCCATCCGCGGATGCAGGCCGTGACCCTGGAGGTCATTCTGCGAACGGTTTTCGGGGTGACCGATGGCGCCAGGCTGGACCGCCTTCGCGAGCTGCTCGGCAAGACACTCGAGAACACCGCCGCCCCCGGCTGGCAGGTGCTGAATCTCTTCACGAGACGCCTCGGGGTTCCGTCCGGTCCGTCCGGATTCAGCGATGTGCTGGCCCAGGTCGATCGGGAGCTGGCCGGACTGATCGCCGAGCGGCGCCGTGATCCCGGCCTGGAGCAGCGGGAGGACATCCTCTCGATGATGGCGGCGGCCGAGTTCGCGGACGGGGAGCGCATGGAGGAATCCGAGCTTCGGGACCAGCTGATGACCCTGCTGCTGGCCGGACACGAGACGACCGCCACCGCCCTCGCCTGGACCTTCGACCTGCTGCTCCACGACCCCCGGGTCCTTGCCCGGCTTCGGGCCGAGCTGGCCGAGGGCGGCGACGAGTATCTGCGCGCCACGATCACGGAATCTCTCCGTCTGCGTCCCGTGATCCCCATCGCGGGACGGATCCTCGACGAACCGGTCGAGGTCGACGGCTTCCAGCTCGAGGCCGGGGCCAATGTGGCCCCCTCGATCTGGATGGCCCACACCCGGGCCGACTCCTTCCCGGAGCCGTTCGCCTTCCGGCCGGAACGCTTCCTCGACGATCCACCGGAGACCTACTCCTGGATTCCGTTCGGCGGCGGCGTGCGCCGCTGCCTCGGGGCCGCCTTCGCCGAGTTCGAGATGCGGGTGGTGCTGACCGAGGTCCTGACCAGGTGCGACCTGCGCGCCGCCGGAACCAAGCCTCAGAAGGTGGGCCGCCGCAACATCACCCTGTCCCCGAAGGCGGGAACACCGGTCGTGATGACCGGGCGCTCCCCGGTCCCTGTTCCCTGACGGTTTCGTCAGTTCGTCCGGAACCGCAGGGTCTTTCGCAGCATCCGGCCGCCGCTGTCACCGCGAGCGACGATCCGGTACCTGGCGTGGGGTTTCAGCTTGAGGCGCACGCGGCGGTTCTTGCTTCCGACGGCGCCGATCCTTCTCTCGGAGACCGTTTTCTTCCCTTTCCCCGCCACCCGGACCACCTTGAGGCGCACATGCCGCACCACCGCGCCGGTGGATCGAAGCTTCAGGATCGAGCCGGTTCTCGTCAATCTGAGCGAGGTCTTCGCCCGGGGATCCGCCTGACAACCAGCCAGTGAGACCTCGAAGGGCATCTTCACGGTGAAGTCACAGCTCTTTCCGAAGCGGATCCTCAGGTCGCCCTCGCCCGTGCCGCGGAGCACGTCGCCGTTTCGCGTGAACCGGATCAGGGTCGTCGGCTGGGAATCGAACTCGAACCTCACTCCGTGCGCGTCACCACTGGGCGATGCGGTCAGGTAGGTCCACTGGTGGGGATCCTCCGGAACCTCTCCGAACATGCCCCAGGCCAGTGCCGACTCGAGTGCGCGTCTGGATGTCGGATAGGAGTGAGCCCCGCAGGTGCGCTGCTCGGTCGCGTCCACCCCGGCCTCGACGGCCGCGTCCACGAACGCGGTCGCGTGGGTTCGCAGCACCGACTCCAGGACCATGTCTCCGGGATTGGTGTCCAACGGATCTCCCGGACACAATGTGCCGTCGCCGGAGGTGATGAACACCCGGGTCGCCGCAAGATTCGGAATCAGGTCCTGTGGATTGTTCGCGGTGGCGTAGAAGCCGGATGACGGTCCCCAGAGATCCTCGAAGGTGGCCCCCTCCCCGATCGCCTGTCCGCTGATGTTCACGGCGATCTCGGCCTCCGGCAGCTTGAAGTTCAGCGGGGCGGCCGAGAACGCGGCGACCGAGCCGAAATACCCCGGCCTGGCCGCGGCGTAGCGGACCGCTCCTCCGCCACCCATCGAGACTCCGGCGATCGCGTGCCAGCGGCGTCCGGACCTGATTGGGTACTTGCTCTCGATCGACTCGAGCAGCTGGTTCAGGTGGTAGGACATCCAGCCCGGGCGGCCGTAGGCGCCGCGGTTGTTCCAGTCGGTGTACATGCCGAAGACGCCTCCGTCCGGCATGACGATGATTCCGGGGAACCCGGCGGCGATGTCCGCCACATGCATGTCATCGGCCCAGGTGCGGTGGTAGCCGTTCGCGCCGTGCAGCAGATAGAGCACCGGGTACCCCCGTTTCGCCTCGGCGCTGGTCCGGTCGAAGCCGTCCGGCAGCAGCACATTGACCCCCAAGGTCGAGGGGCGATTCGGATTCTTGAACCCGGGCTCGTCCAGGGGGTTCACCAGCTCGCTGGGGTACTCGAAGGACTCGAGCCGCTGCGCGGCCGCGGACGTGCCCGGAATGACGAGCGCCAAGGTGAGCGCGGCCGCCGCGGCCAGTGAAAGCAAACCCCTGTTCATCAGTGGTCCCTCCTCTCCATGGTCCGACAGTATCATGCAACACTGCACTTATCTACTGTTCTGCCGATAATTGTCGGCGCTATATCGTGGGGCCATGACGCCGCCCAGTCCCAGCGTGCCGTCCGGGCCCCGTACCCAGGCGCAGCGCCGCGCCGATACCCGTGCCGCACTGCTGGACGCGACGATCGAATCGCTGGTCTCGTACGGATACGCGGGAACCACCACGGGGCGGATCGCCGAGCTCGCCGGAGTTTCCCGTGGGGCCCAGACCCCCTACTTCCGCAACCGGGCCGAGCTGGTCGGGGCCGCGGTCCAGCATCTCGCCGAAAGGCGGATCCAGGTCGCGCACGAACGTCTTTCCGGACGGCAGGTATCGATCGAAGAGGCGCTCGACACCATCTGGGAGGAGCACCGAGGCGACGTTTTCGACGCGGCACTCGAGCTGTGGGTCGCCTCCCGGACCGACGCCGAGCTGCGCAAGAACATGCTGAAGGTCGAGCGGGAGGTGGCGACTGCGATCGCCGTCGAAGCCGAGTCGGCCCTGGGCGACGCCGCCCGGCGGCCCGGTTTCACCGACGACCTGATCTTCGCGCTGGCCACGATCCGTGGCCTCGCGCTGCTTCGGATCAGCAACGGCGTGAGCAGCAAGGCCCTGGCTGAACGCTGGATCCAGGCGCGGGAACGCCTGGCCCGCATTCTCAGCTGAAGCCGCCGGACTCCCCCTGGCCCGGGAGCTCTCGCTTCAGGATCTTCCCGGTCGGGTTGCGGGGCAGATCATCGAGAAAGACCACCTCACGCGGAGCCTTGTAGGTGGCGAGGTTCGCCCTGACGAATTGCTTGACCGCCGCCTCCGTGGCGTCCTGACCCGCGGCCAGGACGACGAAGGCCCGCAGTCTCTGGCCGAACTCCTCGTCTTCGACGCCGACCACGGCGACGTCGGCCAGCGCCGGATGCCGCATCAGCGTCTCCTCTACCTCGTGCGGGTACACGTTCTCTCCGCCGGAGACGATCATCTCGTCGTCACGGCCGTCGATGAACAGCCGCCCCTCGGCATCGAAATGGCCGAGGTCTCCCGAGGAGAGAAGGCCATCGACCATGTCCTTGCCCCCTCCCCCGGTGTATCCCTCGAAAGGAGAGCTGGTGCCGACGTAAATACGGCCGATCCGTCCCGGTTCCACCGGTTCGCCCCGTTCGTCGAGGACCCTGACCCGCGAGCCGAGAGCGGGCCGGCCGACGCAGGTCGGGGCCGACCGCAGATCGGCCGGCGTGGCGAGCGTCGCGACCGAGACCTCGGTCGAACCGTAGAGGTTGTAGATCACGTCGCCCAGCCGGTCCATGGCCCTGCGTGCGACCGTGCCCGGCAGCTGCGATCCGGCACAGAAGACGACCCGCAGCGAACCAAGGTCGCGCCTCTCGATCTCGTCGTCACCGAGCGCGAGAACGCGCTGAAGCATCACCGGCACGACGCAGACCGTGCCGGCGCGATGATGCTCGATGTCGCTCAGGAAGGTCGCCGCGTCGAACTGCCTCCTCAGAACGATCTTCGAACCGAGCGCGATCGAGATCAGAGCGAGGACCAGGCCGGTGCCGTGATAGACCGGTGCACCGATCACCGTTGCCTCCCGGGACCGCATCGGCATCCGCTCGAGCAGGGCACCCGGAATGGTCAGCGATCTGGGCTCCGGCCTGGGTGCCCCCTTCGGGGTTCCGGTGGTACCGCTGGTCAGCAGCACGATCCTCCCCGGCTTTTGCGGGGGTGGGGGCAGCTCGGCCGACGCCGCCGAGATGGCCGACTCGATGCCGGTCCCATCGCCGTTCTCAGCGAAACAGACCATCCGGCCGAACTTCAGTTCGATGCTCTCGGCGAGCCCGGTGAACTCGGCGTCGTGCACCAGCAGCTCGACCCCTTCCCGCTCGATCACCTCTCTCGCCTGCCGTACCGAGAATGCCGTGTTGAGCCAGACGGCGGTAACCCCGGCGCGTGACGCGGCGAAGGCGGCGATCAAGGGCATGCGGTGATTGCGGCAGAGAATCCCGATCGTCGAACCGCTGTCCAGGCCCCTGGCGGCGAAGGCGTTGGTCAGCCGGTTCGTCTGCTCCTCCATCTCACCGAACGTGATCTCACCGATCTCGTCGCTGATCGCCGGCTGGTCACCGTGGCGTATCGCCGCGATCCGGCCGGCCGCACCGAACGGGCCGTATTCATGGAGGGTCCGCAGGATCCGGAGGAAGCGGCGGGGTGTCTCGGGCCCGATGAAACCGGCCCGGGCGAGCACGATCAGAGACTTGAGTTCGTCCCGCGTTCGCCAGAGCAGGCTGGGTCGCGACCCGCCGCCGGTTGCCGTCCATGACACCTTCGATCCGCCAGGCAACGTTCTCAGAGTCCCATCGTCTTGCCGATCAGCTCCTTCATTATCTCGTTCGTTCCGGCGTAGATCCTCGATACCCGAGCGTCGACCCAGGCCTTGCCGATCGGGAACTCGGTGGTGTACCCGTAGCCGCCGTGAAGCTGCACTCCGACGTCGGTCACCCTGCCGAGCAGCTCGGTGGTCCACCACTTCGCCATCGCCGCCTCCTCGACCGAACAGGTTCCATCGACGTGCCGTTCGATGCAGCGGTCGATGAAACAGCGCCCGATCTCGATCTCGGTCCGCATCTCCGCGAGCTCGAAGCGCGAATTCTGGAACTTGCCGATCGGCCGGCCGAACGCGGTCCGGTCCTTGACGTACTCGAGCGTCCAGTCCAGGGCCGCCTCGCAACCGGCCATCGCGCTGACCGCGAGGATCAGCCGTTCCGGCACCAGCCGGGCGACCAGCTGCATGAAACCCGAGCCTTCCGGTCCGAGCATGTTCACGGACGGAACGTGGACGTCGTCGAAGAACAGCTCGGCGGTGTCGGAGGCATGCTGACCGAGCTTCTCGATCTGCTTGCCGCGCTGAAAGCCGTCCCGGTCCGCCTCGACCACGAACAATGAGAGCCCGCCATGAGCGTCCTCGGAGGTGCGGGCCGCGACCACCACGAGATCGGCGTTGATGCCGTTGGTGATGAAGGTCTTGGCGCCGTTGATCAACCATCCATCGCTCTCTGGCCTGGCGCTGGTCGAGATCGCCGCCAGGTCCGAGCCGGTCCCGGGCTCGGTCATCGCGATCGCCAGGATCGAATCTCCCGACGCGATTCCGGGCAGCCAGAGGTCACGCTGTTCGCCGGTCGCCGAGGCGAGCAGGTAGGGCAGCACGACGTCCGAGTGGAGCATCGGCCCGGCCATCGCGTCCGAGACTCCCGCCTTGACGGACTCCTCGGCCAGTACTACATGAAAGCGCCAGTCCTCCACCCCACTTCCCCCATGGCTCTCCGGGACGTCCATCGCCAGGAAGCCGTACTCGGCGCAACTCGTGAACAGGGAGCGGGGAACGATCTGCTCCTTCTCCCAGACCGGGTATCTCGGTACGACCTCCGCCTGCAGGAACCGCCGAAAGCTCTCGCGATAGTCGTCGTGCTCGGCTTCGAAGATCGTGCGCTTTTCGACGGCGGTGAAGGCCGGGCCGGTCATGGCGTCCCCCCTCAGCCCGCGGCGGCCCGGGGTGCCGCACCCAGGCGCTCGGCGATGTCATCGATCCGCCACAGTCCCTCGGTCTCGATCGAGTTCGACACGGTCCAGCCCTGAAGCTCCTGGATCGATCCTCCCTGCACCGCGAACACCTTGCCGGTCACGGGACACTCGGCGGCGGCCAGGTAGGCGACCAGCGGCGAAATGTTCGAAGGGTCGAACAGGTCGTGGCCGGTCGCGTCCTCGGCCCCCGCGGCGAAGACCGCGCCCATGCCCGGGGTCGCCAGGGTGAGTCTGGTCCGGGCGATCGGCGCGATCGCATTGGCACGCACGCCGTAGCGCTCCAGCTCCTGCGCCGCCACCAGGGTCATCGCGGCAATACCCGCCTTGGCGGCACCGTAGTTCGCCTGGCCCGCGTTCGGCACGGTGACACCGGAGGCGGACGCGGTGTTGACGATCGCCCCGTTCGGCTGGTTTCCGGCCTTCGACTGGTCGCGCCAGAAGGCGGCGGCCTGCCGCATCACCGCGAAGTGTCCCTTCATGTGCACGTCGACGACGGCATCCCAATCGCGTTCTTCCAGCGAGGCTACGAAGCCGTCCCGCAGGATGCCGGCGTTGTTGACGACCACATCGAGTCCGCCGAAGGTCTCGACCGCCTGGTCGATCAGGTTCCGGGCACCATGCCAGCTCGAGATGTCGTCGGTGTTCGCGGTCGCCCGCCCACCCGCGGCTTCAATCTCGTCGACCACCTGCTGAGCCGGTGCGGCGTCGGATCCGGAGCCGTCGTTGGCTCCCCCGCGATCGTTGACGACGACCTTCGCTCCCTCACGGGCGAACAGCAGGGCGTGTTCGCGGCCGATGCCCCGGCCCGCGCCGGTGATCACCGCGACCCTGTCTTGAAGCCTTCCCATCATTGGTCCTCCGTTTCTCTGATCAGGTCTGAACGTCTCGGGAAGCGAACTCGGCGAGCCCGTCGCGGATCACGGTCTGATCTCCCGCCCAGGTCTCGAAGGAGAGGCATCCGCTCCCGTCGCCATCCGGCCCGGCGAACGCTCGAGTCCGGATCTCCTCGCCCGGAAGCACCGGCTTCGCGAAACGCGCCGCCAACCGGCTGAGCCGAGTCACGTCGCTGTCGCCCACCGCCTCCAGCAGCCCCCATGAGGTGAAGGCGAGCACGCAGAATCCGTGCGCGATGATGCCCGGCAGGCCCGCTGCCAGAGCCGAGTCTTCGTCGAGATGGATCGGCATCGGATCGCCGGAAGCGTCGGCGTAGCGAAAGGTCTGGTCCTCGTCGATGCGCTGCGTGAAGTCCGCGATCGCGTCGCCGCCACGCAGTCCTTCGTCGAACTTGTGCGGTGGGGAGAGGTCACCGACCTTGCGTCCGTCATCGAAGCCCCTGACGAAGAAGGTCACATACTGCTCGTTGACCAGATCCCCGGCCGCGTCCCGGCACTCGAGGTGGACGCAGGCCCGGGTCCCGTTCTCCAGCCCTTCCCAGCCGGTCATCCGCCCGCGCGAGATGAGCCTGTCGCCGGGCACGATCGGCCGGTGGAAGCGAAAGTCCTGCTCGCCGTGGAGGATCTTGCCGAACAGTGACACCGGCACCACCTCCAGGGCGGGATACATCAGCGCCTGGAATACCGGCACGATCGCGAACACAGGTGAGGCCACATCGCCCGCACGGTGGGCCGGGATCGGATCGTTGGTCGCGGCGGCGTACTCGATCAGGCGCTCCCTTGTGACCTCGAAGCGAACCTCCTCGGTCCACCGGCCGAGGCCCGCCTGATCGAATTCCACCGTCGCGATGGTCATCCGGCGACCAAATCGTTGAAATTCCTGAGTGAAAGCTCCAGCTGCTCGCGGGCGTCCTTCTCGACCGCGACGCCAAGCGCACCGGCGATCATCTGGCCTTCGAACTCGGCATCCATGTCCACCTTCGAACCGCCGTCTCCGTCGGAGCCGACCGCCAGTGTGAAGGTGGATCTGACCCCGGCCATTCCGGTTCCCGAGATCCTCATCCGCGACGGCGCGTCGAACTCCTCGACCGTCCAGGTGATCGTGTTGGCCATGCCGAGCATCGTCACGACCTCGGCCACCTGAGCGCCTTCGGTGAAGCCCTCCGGGGTGCCGTCCTTCCACTTGGTGTGGATGGTCAGCCATTTCTCGTACTTGGCGGGATCCGAGATCGCCTCCCAGACCTGATCCTGGGGAGCGGCGACCTCGATCGACGCGTTCACCTTGCCCATGCTCGTCTCCTTTCGTTCTGAATCGGTTCGGTCAGCGTTCGGCCCGCCGGTAAGCGGTCACGACGGCGGCACCGCCGAGACCGATGTTGTGCTGGAGGCAGGCATCGACACCCTCGACCTGACGCCCGTCGGCCTCGCCGCGCAGCTGCCAGGTGAGTTCGGCGCATTGGGCCAGCCCGGTGGCGCCGAGCGGATGACCTTTCGAGATCAATCCGCCCGAAGGGTTGATCACCCACTTGCCGCCGTAGGTGTTGTCTCCCGCATCGATGATCGAGGGTGCTTCACCCTCGCCACACAGCCCGAGTGCCTCATAGGTGAGTAGCTCGTTGGCGGAGAAGCAGTCGTGAAGTTCGATGACCTGGAAGTCCGCGGGACCCAGCTCCGCCTGCTCGTACACGGCCGTGGCCGCCTTGACGTTCATGTCGTAGCCGATCACGTCCTTGGCCTTCCGGCTGCTGAACGAACTCTCGAAATCGGTGGTCATGGCCTGACCGACGATCTCGACCGCCCGGCCCGCCAGATCGTGCCGTTCGACGAAGTCCTCTCCGGCGATGATCGCCGCCCCGGACCCGTCGGAGGTCGGGGAGCATTGGAGCTTGGTCAGTGGCTCGTAGATCGTCTTCGACTCCAGGATCTCGTCCAGCGTGTACTCGTCCTGGAACTGGGCGTACGGGTTGTTGACCGAGTGCCGGTGGTTCTTCTCGCCGATCTTGGCGAAGTGCTCGGCGGTCGAGCCGTGCTCGTGCATGTGCTCGCGCCCGGCCGCACCGAACATCCACGGTGCCGGCGGGAAACGCACCTCAGAGATCTGCGCGAGCAGATCCATGTGCCGCATCATCGGCTGTTCCCGGTCGGTGAAGGTCGCTCCCAGCGATCCGGGCTGCATCTTCTCGAAACCGAGCGCCAGAGCACAGTCCACGGTGCCGCTACCCACCGCCTGGGCGGCGAGGAAGAGTGCGGTCGAGCCGGTGGAGCAGTTGTTGTTGACGTTGATGACCGGGATCCCGGTCATTCCGAGCTCGTACACGGCCCGCTGCCCGGCGGTTGATTCGCCGTACACATAGCCGACGTAGGCCTGCTCGATCTCGTGGTACCCGATGCCGGCGTCCTCGAGGGCATTGGTCCCCGACTCCCGGGCCATCTCGGGGTAGTCCCAGCCTTCGCGGCTTCCGGGCTTCTCGAACTTCGTCATCCCGACGCCGACGACGTAGACCTTGGATCGCTTCATCGTCTCGGCAATGTAGCAGATATCTGCAGGTCTGCAGATAGGCTTCGATCGGGTGTCACTCCCGGCGAATCGTCAGGCGGCTCCTCCAAGGGCACGGTGAGCCGCGAGGCGCCCGGCCTCCAGGCCCGCCTCGATCACGGCTACATCGCGTTCGAGGCGGCTGGGCACCGCGGAATCGGCGGCGGGACGAATCGAAAGCACATGCGGGGTCATGGCGGGGTCGAGATCGTGGCTCGCCAGCTGCCGCTCGTCCTCGAGCTCGCGTTCGGCACGGCTGAGAAACGCGCCGGCCACCGCCGGATCGATCCGGGAGAGCAGCCGGGAGGTCACCTTCGCCCCGATACCGGTCGGCGGGGCCACCACCTCACCCTCGCGCCGGGAGCGGAGCACGACTACGTGGGTGGCTCCGTCGGCGAGCGCGGCCCGCAGCGGAATGGCGGAGCTGAGCCCCGCGTCGAGATAGCGGGTGCCCGCGATCGTGACCGGATCCCCGGCCAGCAGCGGCAGTGTCGCCGAGGCACGGATCGCTTCGCGCAGAGTCGCCTCGTCCCTGATGTGAAAGTTGAGATCGACGGCCCGGCCGCCGCTCACCTCGGTCGCGATCGGGTGAAGCTCGGTCCTCGAGGCGAGCACCGAGGCGAAGAGTCCCGGTGAAAGCCTTTCGTAGGTGTGGTCCACCAGCCGCTCGACATCGACGATCGGGCGCTTCCCGATCAGGCGCCGCCAGCTGATCAGGTCCCGGTTCAGTCCCGGATCGGTCCAGGTCGGCATGCCGTCCCGCACCCGGCCGCTGAGCAGCCACATCGCGTTCAGGGCTCCGGCCGAGGAGCCATAGGCCGCATCGAAGCGATCACCCAGTCCCAGCTCGTCCAGAGCCAGGGCCATCCCGCCGGAAACCGAGCCTCGCATGCCCCCGCCCTCCACCACCAAGGCAAGCCGTGATCCCGGCGGACGCTCCTTCAGCGCGGCGGTGACGGGATGAAAGCCGTCGAGCGGCACGCGGTCGAGTGTTTCCACACCCGGCTTCTATCAAACCACCGGATTCCCGGCAGGCCTTGACTTCAACCCGGGTTGAAGCGGTAGCCTCGGCCCCGATTAGTTTTCGCCCCTTCCCCAGTCTTAGACGAAACGAATTCAAACTCAACGAAGCAGGGCAGGAGAATTGACAGACACAGCAATCAGAACCGAAGGCCTGGTCAAGGTCTTCGGTGACAACCGGGCGGTCGACGGGGTCGACCTGATCGTGCCCCGGGGAACGGTCTTCGGACTGCTCGGCCCGAACGGCGCCGGCAAGACCACCACGATCCGCATGCTGGGCACTCTGCTCCGCCCCGACGGGGGCAGCGCCACGGTGATGGGCCACGATGTGGTCGCCGATCCCGACGCGGTGCGCGGCGTGGTCAGCATGACCGGCCAGTACGCCTCGGTCGACGAGGACCTGACCGGTACCGAGAACCTGGTGATGCTCTGCCGCCTTCTGGGATTCAGCCGTGAGGGTGCCAGGAGCCGGTCGCGGGAGCTGCTGGAGGCCTTCGGTCTCGGTGACGCGGCCGATCGCCAGATCAAGAACTACTCCGGTGGCATGCGCCGCCGGATAGACATCGCCGCAAGCATCGTGGTCACGCCCGAGCTGATCTTCCTCGACGAACCGACCACGGGCCTGGATCCCCGAAGCCGCAATCAGGTCTGGGACATCGTCCGGGCGCTGGTGGCCGACGGCACCACGGTGCTGCTGACCACCCAGTATCTGGACGAGGCCGACCAGCTGGCCGACCGGATCGCTGTGATCGATCACGGCAAGGTGATCGCCGAGGGCACCAGCTCCGAGCTCAAGTCCTCGATCGGCGGCGGCGCGCTTCATGTCCGGGTCAAGGACCCGGCCGAACGGGAACGGGCCGAGTCGATGCTGGTCAGTTCGCTCGGCGTCGAGATCCACCGCGAGTCGGATCCTTCGGCACTCTCCGCCAGGATCGACGAACCCGCCCGCGTTTCCGCGGCCCTCAACGACTTGGCCGCCGCCGGCATCGAGCTCACCGACTTCTCCCTGGGACAGCCCAGCCTGGACGAGGTCTTTCTCGAGCTCACCGGCCATCCCGCCGAATCCGATGCCGAAGCTGGCGAAGAGGTGCCCGCATGACCACCACGACCGAACCCACCCCCGATATGCCCGACGTCTCCGACGGCCTGGTCAGCGACAAGCTGCGCTCCGCGCTGGCGGTACGTGAGCGCCCGCCCCGCCCCGGTGCGCTCTCGACCTCGCTCACCTTTGGCTGGCGGGCGATGCTGAAGATCAAGCACGTTCCTGAGCAGCTTTTCGACGTGACCATGTTTCCGATCATGTTCACGCTGCTGTTCACCTACCTGTTCGGCGGTGCGCTCGCCGGATCTCCGAGTGAGTACATCCAGTTCCTGCTGCCCGGCATCGCGGTCCAGACGATCATCTTCATCACGATGTACACCGGGATGGGACTGAACACTGACATCAGCAAGGGTGTGTTCGACCGTTTCCGGTCGTTGCCGATCTGGCGTCCCGCGCCGATGGTCGGAATGCTGCTCGGCGACGCGGTCCGTTTCCTGATCGCGGTGACGATCGTGATGATCCTCGGCCTGATCATCGGCTACCGGCCCGATGGCGGGTTCGTCGGTGTCGTCGCGGGAATCGCGCTCATCCTGCTGTTCGCCTTCAGTGTGTCCTGGATCTGGACCTTGCTGGGTCTGACCCTGCGCACCCCGGAGGCCGTGCTCAACCTGGCGATGACCGTGCTCTTCCCGCTCACCTTCGCCTCGAACATCTTCGTCGACCCGGACACCATGCCGGGCTGGCTGCAGACCGTGGTGGACAACAATCCGATCTCCCATCTCACCTCTGCGGTCAGGGGCCTGATGGCGGGTGATGTCGCCTCCAGCGACCTGATCTGGGTCTTCGTCTCCAGCGCGGTGCTGATCCTGGTGTTCGCCCCGCTCACCATGCGGGCCTACGCCCGGAAGTAGAGGACGGCGGTCGGCGCGGGCCCGGGTTTCGTCCCGGGCTCGCGTCTAGCCCTCGACCGGCTCGAAGAGAGCCCGGGCCAGCAGCCCGATCCCCTGCTCGAGCACCGTGCGCAACGACTGCTCGTCGAGATGCAGCCGATCGGTGCGCAGGTGAAAGGTGAGCACTCCGTTGAAGGCGCCGTGCAGGAACCTGGCGGTCGCCACCGGGTCCGGTTCACCGTGGATCTCTCCGCTTTCCGTGGCTCGCGTGATCGCGTCGGCGACCCTTCCCACCTGAAGCTCGATCCGGTCGGCGATCCTCTCCGCGGCCGCGGGCATCTGCTCATAGCGGCGGTCGAAGTCGGGAAAGGCGAGGATGCTGAAGCTGCCGGGCCGCTCGAGACAGAAACGCACGTACTGCTCACCCACCGCGTAGAGCTGTTCGACCGGACCGTTGTCCTCGCGGAAAGCCTCGTCCATGTAGGCCGCGTCGGCGTCCAGCGCCTGGTCGAGCAGTGCCGCGAAGATTTCCTCCTTGCTCGCGAAGTACCCGTAGATCGTGCCCTTGCCCACGTCCGCCTGTTCGGCGACCTGGTCGACGGTGGTCGCTCTGAGTCCCTGGGCCAGGATCAGCGACTCAGCGGCGGCGAGGATCCGATGTCTCGTTTCGGCCTTGCGGCGCTCGACCCGGGATTGACCAGTCACCGGCCGAGTCTATCTCTGGCGCGCGATCCATCCACGGTTCGACCATATAGTCGAACTCGACCATCTAGTCGGTTAATGCTACGTTGCCCTCATGAAGACGCTCCGCGTAGCACTTGCACTCGTCCCTTTCGTTCTTGCCGGAGTCGGCTCCCCGGCCCAGGGAGCCGAACCTCGCAACCCCTCTCGAATCACGACACTCGCCACCAGAGTCGTAGACCGGCCGGGCGCGGGTGAGTTTCACCGCCTGCGGGTGGCCGGCGGAGAACCCCGGATCGTCCGGGACGGTGCCTTCGGTGATCTCGGTAGTCCCGGCCGGGTCCAGCGGCGGCGTTCGCTGCTCTACTTCGCCCACCTGACCGACGCCCAGGTCGCCGACGAGGAATCACCGGCGCGGGTCGAATCGCTCGACCGTCTCGACAGCGGCATCTTCCGGGTCGCCTGGCGTCCACAGGAGGCTTTCGCGCCGTTCCTGCTGGACGCGGCCAACCGGCGTGTACGCCAGCTGCGCCGCAGCCCTTCGGTTTCAAGCGGCGGAGCGCGGGCGCGAATGTCGCTGCTGGCGACAACCGGCGACATGATCGACAGCAAGCAGCGCAACGAGCTGGTCTGGCTTCGCAACCTGCTCGAGGGACGGCGCGTCGAACCCGACAGCGGCAAGGACGGCCAACAGGGCTGCTCTGCCGCGGCCGATACGGACGGTTCCGGCTACAGCGGTGTGCAGGATCATGACGACCCGCCCGCCGACCCGCATTTCTACGATCCGGCCGATCTGCGGGGCGCCTGGGACGAAGCCGGCTGGCCGGCCTATCCCGGCCTGATGGAACGGGCGCAGCGGCCGTTCCGCGCGACGGGACCCGGAGTGCCCTCCTATCTGCTGTTCGCGAACCACGAAACCCTGGTCCAGGGCGAGACCGCCGCGATCAGACAGTTCGAGGACCTGGTCACCGGCTGCCTGAAGCCGAGGGGATTCGACGCGGTGAGTCACGTGATGTCCGGCGGCGACCCGGCCGGGCTCGCCGACTTCGACGACGTGATGCGAGTGGAACCCGATCTCGGCCGGCGCTTCGTCGACAAGGCACAGTTCCAGGCCGTCCTGGCCGAAGGGCGCCAGCGCGACGCTCACGGTTTCGGCCTGGTCGATCCCGGCGAGCGCCGGGCCTCGCGGGGAACCGCGGGCTACTACACGTGGACGCCGCGTCCGGGGGTCCGGATGGTCGCGCTCGATGTCGCGCCGGAGGGCGCGTCGGTGGGCAACGGCGGCGCGGGCAACATCGACGATCCCCAATGGCGCTGGCTTCGCCGCGTCCTGAGCGGCGCCGATCGCCGCCGGGAGCTGGTGATCGTGCTGAGCGGGAGCCGGCTCGACGGTCTCGACGGAACCAGGCCGGACGAGGCCGCGCCTCCCTGCGTCGGAACCCTCCGTTTCGGCCACGACCTCGATCCCGGCTGCGACCTCGACTCTCGGCTCTCCTCCCCGCTTCACGGTGGCGAGGAGCTGCGGGCGCTGCTGCTCCGGCATCCGGCTGTGGTCGCCTACCTCACGGGTGGCGAGCACCGCGCGGTTCCGGTGCGAAGTGCCAACGAAAAGCGGGGGTTCTGGGCGATCACGACCGCGGGATTCGCCGAGTATCCGCACCAGGGACGGGTGCTGGAGCTGATGGACAACCGCGACGGCACGCTGTCGATCGTCGGCACCGTGTTCGACATCGCCGCACCCGTGGTCGCCGCCGCGCCGGGCACCAAGGCCCGGAAACTCGATCCGGCCGGGGTCGCCGCGGTGGCCCGGACCATCTCCCGCAACGATCCGCAGGCCGACCTCGAGTGGTACCTGGGCAAGCCACAGGACCGGAACGTCGAGCTGCTGCTCCCGGATCCCCGGCGATAGGCCGGATGCCGCGATAGCCCGATGTGATCAGGATCGAGGCTCAGGCCGGCACGCGGTTCATGGCCGCCGCCAGCAGCTTCCAGAGCGAGGCGTCGACACCCATGCCCAGGTGACTGCTCTCCACCTCGATCCGTTCCGCCGCCGGATCGAGGCAGGCTTCGTATCTCACGATCGTGTCGTTTCGCGAGTAGAACGAGATGAAGCGAACCTCGCCGGGGAAGTCCGAAAGCAGCTCTTCGCGCGAACGGCTGCAGCAGCCGCCGTTCCGGCAGCTGTAGCTCAGCATTCCCGGCATGCCGATCGAGCCGAGGCCGCCGACCAGGCCGATCGAGAGCCAGACCCGGTGGTGGACCGCGGTCTGGCTCAGCAGAGGCGAGCCCAGCGCGACCAGTGTGTCGACCAGATCCGGCCGCCGGACCGCGAGCACCCTGCCGATCGCGCCGCCCCGGCTCTGTCCGATGACGAGCGCCTTTTCGCCGGACCGCTCGACCACCGTCTCAAGCCGGCGTTCGACCGAGGCGACGGTATCTTCCATGCAGTCCACGTTCCAGCGAATCCCGGACCGCACGAGCGCGAAATCCCCTTTGCGGAGCCATTTGGCCATGCGGGTGAGGCTCGGGTCGCCGGCCAGGAACCCGGGAATCAGGATCGCCGGCCGGCCCTGCCCGTCAGGCGGCGTCGGCCAGTTCGAATGGTCCTCAGTCGAGCGCCATTCCTCCACCAGGCGAAAGACCGAGGACTTGGAGACAAAGTCCGGTGTCGAAAGACCGATCAAATCCCCACAAGTATCCCGTCCCTGGAAGACGAAAGCGGATTCTGCCTCCCGAAAACCCACATATGGAGGGTGAAACGGGGGACAGATTGCCCCGTCAGGGTCGAACGGCCGCTCGGGTCCCGGTCAGGATCGGGTGAAGGGAAGTTCGGTGGTCAGCCAGGTGATCAGTGCGCCCGGATTCCTCGACTGGGTGAGCACCCGGCCCGGACCGGTGAACTCCATCACGAATCCCTCGCCGCTCTTCAGGGTGGAAGCGATGCCCTTGGTCACCTTGCGGGTCGTGTAGTTGACCTCCGGATCGAAGGCGACCAGATGCCCTGAATCGAGCACGAATTTCTCGTTCGGCCCGAGCTCCACCGTCTCGAGTGCGCCGTAGCAGGCGACTACGACCTGGCCGGTGCCGGTCGCGTGGACCAGGAAGCCGCCCTCACCTCCGCCGATGTTCTTGAATCCACCCCACTTGGTGTCGAGTTCGATCTCCGCCGACGAGCAGAGCCAGCCGCCACGGGAGATGTTCAGGGCACCGTTGACGTCCAGCACCACGGCGTCGCCGGGGAGGTTGGCGGCGCAATCGACCCAGCCGCCCTGGGACGGAGCCTCATAGGTGGTCATGAAAAGCGACTCGCCGCCCAGAACGCTGCGCTTCAGCCCCTTCATGAGCCCACCCTGCATCTGCGCCTCGACCCCGACCCCGTCGGAGGTGGCCATCATCGCGCCGGATTCCGCCTTCATCTTCTCGCCGGCGGCGAGGACGCATCGGGCGACGGCAAAGCTCGGGCTGTCTCTGATCTCGACTTTCATGGGGCGATCCTATTGCCGATCGAACCAGGTGATGTGATCTGCCCGTGATCGCCGGCCGCCGGCGCTGCCGACGCCGCCCCGATACACCGTGGGCAGGTGAAAGTTGACTCTCACGCGGTCGCGAATCGTTTCCGGGAGCGCTCCTTGCGTTTCGCGGCCTCGATTTCGCGATCCTTCGGCGCGGCCGTGGTCACGAGATGATCCAGCAGCTTCGCCGAGACCTCGGCGACTTCCGCGACTGCCTGGTTGAAAGCCTCCTCGTTGGCCTGTGAGGGCTTGTTGAACCCGCTGATCTTGCGCACGTACTGAAGTGCGGCGGCATCGATCTCGGATTCGGTGGCGGGAGGCTCGAAGTTGTAGAGAGTTCGAATATTTCTGCACATGTCTCGATCCTATGCGGGTTGTTGGCTGACCGGGGCGACTTTTTCGAAGCTCATCTCCATCCAGCGGATCCAATCGCCATCTAGATCCCGTTCCCAGATCGCCGACATCGACCGGCCATCCTCGGCTCCAGTGCCTGGACCTGTTGCTCCCCCATCATCACTTCGACCCGATGCATGATCCACCGGTCACCGACCATCAGCTCGTACTCGTCGGTGCCGGTAATCATCATCTCCGGTTCACCGGACACGGAAAGCACGCGGCCACTTGTTTTCCAGAATCCGAGGATCGGCTGAATGTCTTCGATTGTCGTCTCGTCTGACCTCATGTTGTTCAGACCTCCGCGGCCGCCGGAAATGATCGGTCGGCCGGATTCACCTTTGCAGTAATTTGGGCGCCGATGAAAGCGAAGCGAAAAGGCGGGGATGCATGAGTGACCAGGCGCCATTGACGATCGACCTGATGCACCTCGGGCAGCCCGGCGCGATCGCGGCCCATCTGATCGACGGGGTCATCGTGGACCCCGGCTCCGAGAAGACGGTGGACAGGGTGATCGAAGCCCTGGACGGAACCGCGCCCCGGGCGATCCTGCTCACCCACATCCACTTTGATCACGCGGGCGGGACCGGACGGCTGGTCGAGCTCTACCCCGATACCGAGGTGTGGGTGCATGAGCGCGGCGCTCCCCACATGATCGATCCGGACCGGCTGGTCTCGAGTGCCCGCAAGGTCTTCGGCGATTTCTTCGACATGCTCTGGGGTGAGGTGATCCCCGTACCCGAAAGCAACGTGCGGGTGCTGAGCGGCGGCGAGAGCGAAGGCCCGTGGCAGGTCGCCTACACGCCCGGCCATGCCCAGCATCACGTCTCGTATCTCCACACACCGACCAGCACCGCCTTCACCGGCGACGTGACCGGGATCCGCATCGGCGACGGGCCCGCCTTCCCTCCCACCCCGCCTCCGGACATCGACGTCGATCTCTGGCACCGCTCGCTCGACACGGTCTCGGCCTGGGATCCCGACCGGCTGGCCTACGCGCATTTCGGTCAGACCACCGCCGACGTTCAGGCCCAGATCGCGATGGTGCACACCGCGCTCGACGAAATGGCCGAGGCCGCCCGGAGCACGGATGCCGACGGACTCACCGTCTGGATCCGGGAATGGCTGAGCGAACGCGCCGGGACCGACGCGGTCGACAGCTACTGGCGTGCCGGGCCGTTCGAGGGAATGTGGTCCGGCCTCGACCGCTACTTGCAGAAGAAGGCCGCCGCCGGGTAGCGGCGGCGCCTATCCCGGAACCGAACCCTCCACCGATTTTGCCGCGGCGGCGACGGCCCGTTCGACCGCGTTGACGTCGCGGACAGCACCGGTGTCGGCTGAAGTCGCCATCGCCGCGTAGGCGCGAAGGGCCGGTGACACGACCCGGTCACGTGCCTTGGGCACGTAGCCGACGCCGGTTTCGAGGGCCTCCCGGCGCTCGTCCAGCTCCGCTTCCGGAACGTCCAGGCTGATCTTGCGATTGGGGATGTCGATCGAGATCGTGTCGCCGTCCTCGACCAGCGCGATCGCGCCACCCGAGGCCGCCTCGGGTGAGATGTGTCCGATCGAGAGACCCGACGTGCCGCCCGAGAAGCGCCCGTCGGTGATCAGCGCGCAGGCCTTGCCGAGACCGAGGCCCTTCAGATATGAGGTCGGATAGAGCATCTCCTGCATGCCCGGACCGCCGCGAGGGCCCTCGTACCGGATGACGACCACATCGCCCTCCTTGATCTTGCCGCCGAGGATCGTGTCGACCGCCTCGTCCTGGGACTCCACCACGACCGCGGGGCCGCTGAACTTGAGGATCGATTCGTCCACCCCGGCGGTCTTGACGACGCTGCCGCGAACCGCCAGGTTGCCGTACAGGATCGCCAGGCCGCCATCCTTCGAGTACGCGTGCTCGTAGTCCCGGATGCAGCCCTCGGCCGCGTCGGTGTCGAGCGAATCCCAGCGTTCGGACTGCGAGAAGGCCTCGGCCGAGCGCCGGCAGCCGGGAGCCGCGTGGAAGACCTCGATCGCCTCCTCCGAGGCGCTGCCGCTGCGGATGTCCCAATTCAGGAGCCACTCGTCGACGCTCGAAGCATGGACCGTATTCACGTCTTCGTTGAAGAATCCGGCCCGGCGCAGCTCGCCGAGGATCGCCGGGATGCCACCGGCCCGGTGGACGTCCTCCATCAGATAGTGGCCGTTCGGGGCGACCTTGCAGACACAGGGGATGCGCCGCGAGAGCTCGTCGATGTCCTTCATGGTGAAGTCCATCTCGGCCTCCTGGGCCGCGGCGAGGATGTGAAGCACGGTGTTGGTCGAACCGCCCATGGCGATGTCCAGCGTCATCGCGTTCTCGAAGGCGGACCGGGTCGCGACGTTTCTCGGCAGGACCGATTCGTCATCTTCCCCGTAGTACTTGTTCGCGATCTCGACCACGGTGCGTCCGGCGGCCTCGTAGAGCTCCTTGCGGGCCGTATGGGTGGCGAGGATCGAGCCGTTGCCCGGCAGGGCCAGTCCGAGCGCCTCGGTCAGGCAGTTCATCGAGTTGGCGGTGAACATGCCCGAGCAGGAACCGCAGGTCGGGCAGGCGGCTTCCTCGATCCGTTCGATGTCCTCGTCGGAGACCTCGTCGGCGACCGCGTCGGCGATCGCGCTGACCAGGTTGACCCGGGTGCGCACGGTGCCGTCGACCAGGGTGGCGGTGCCGCCCTCCATCGGTCCGCCCGAGACGAACACGGTCGGGATGTTGAGACGCAGGGCCGCGTTCAGCATGCCGGGAGTGATCTTGTCGCAGTTCGAGATGCAGATCAGGGCGTCGGCGCAGTGGGCGTTGACCATGTACTCGACGCTGTCGGCGATCAGGTCCCTGGAGGGCAGCGAGTAGAGCATTCCCCCGTGACCCATGGCGATGCCGTCGTCGACCGCGATCGTGTTGAACTCCCGCGGGATGCCTCCGGCCGCCTTGACCGCGTCGGCGACGATCTCCCCGACCGGCTTCAGGTGGGTGTGGCCGGGCACGAACTGGGTGTAGGAGTTGGCGACGGCGACGATCGGCTTGCCGAAGTCGCCCTTCTCCACTCCGGCTGCCATGAACAGCGCGCGGGCTCCGGCCATGTTGCGGCCATGGGTGACTGTTTTCGACCTTAGATCTGCCATGTCGGGTAATGTAGCGGAATGACCATTCCGGGTCAATGGTCCGCCCTCTCGGCGGATGAGAAAAGGGCTCGCGCCCTCGAAATCGCAGACGAACTGTTCTCGCGTGACGGCGTCGATGTGGCGATGCCGGTGCTGGCCGAGGCGATCGGCGTCGGGGTCGGCAGCATCTACCGTCAGGTCGGGACCAAGGACGACCTGATCGCGGCGCTGATCGTCACCCGCGCCGAGACTCTGCGCGAACGTTTCCTGGCCACGCTCGAAGAGCCCGACCCCTGGGCCGCCCTGGTGTTCGCCACCCACGCGACCGTTGATGACTGCATCGGCGACGCACTCTCCCAGTCCGCCTGGGACGTGGCCGCCTCCGCCTACGAGGAAGTCCGAAAGGCACGCGAGGGAGCGACCGACGCCCTGCGGCAGATGGTCGAACGAGCCCGCCGGGCGGGTGCTCTCCGTGATGACGCCTCACACGAGGATCTCCGCCTGATCTTCACCTCTCTGCGCGAGCTGGCCGGAATCGGTCCGGCCGCCGCCCACCGGCTTGCGGATCTGGTCCTGCGGGGTATGCACCGGGAGTAAGCTGAAGTCGAGTTCCCGTTTCAACCCTTTGAGGACAGGAGATATATGAGCTACGCAGTCGTGAATCCCGCCACCGGCGAGACGATCAAGGAGTACCCGACGATCACCGATGCCGAGCTTGCGCAGGCCGTCGACAAGGTTGATGACGCCTACAAGAATTGGTCACTCAAGTCGACGCTTTCCGAGCGTGCCGCACTGGTGAAGAGGGTGGCCGAACTGCATTCCGAGCGGCGCGAGGAACTCGCCGCGATCATCGTCCGGGAAATGGGCAAGCCGGTCGAGCAGGCCCTGGGTGAGGTCGACTTCTGCGTCGACATCTACGGCTACTACGCCGACAATGCCGAGGAATTCCTGAAAGACGAGCCGATCGACCTGCTCGCAGGAGAAGGCACGGCGCTGATCCGCCGCAGCTCGGTCGGTCCGCTGCTCGGCATCATGCCCTGGAACTTCCCCTACTACCAGGTGGCCCGCTTCGCGGGACCGAATCTGACTCTGGGTAACACCGTCCTTCTGAAGCACGCCTCGCAATGCCCGGAATCAGCCGAAGCGATCGAACAGATCCATCGCGACGCCGGGTTCCCCGAGGGTGCCTACGTCAACATTCGCGCCACCAACGAACAGATCGCGGGCGTGATCGCCGATCCGCGGATTCGCGGTGTCTCACTGACCGGTTCCGAACGGGCCGGTGCCGCGGTGGCCGAGATCGCGGGACGCAACCTGAAGAAGGTCGTGCTCGAGCTGGGTGGCTCCGATCCCTTCATCGTGCTCGGTGCCGACGACATGAGCGAAACCGTGGAGGCCGCGATCGGTGGACGCATGGACAACAACGGCCAGGCATGCAATGCGGCCAAGCGGTTCATCGTGCTCGACGAGCTCTACGACCAGTTCCTCGAGAGCTTCACGGCGGGCATGACCGCGATCGAGCCGGGCGATCCGACCTCGTCCGAGACCGAGCTCGGACCGCTGTCTTCGTCGTCCGCGGCCGACACGCTCCAGGAGCAGGTGGATCGAGCGGTTGCTCAGGGCGCGAAACTGGCGGCCGGAGGCGGGCGCACCGACAACTTCTTCAAGAGCACGGTGCTCGTCGATGTCAAGCCGGACAACGATGCCTACCGCGAAGAGTTCTTCGGCCCGGTGGCTTCGGTCTTCAGGGTGAGCTCGGAGGAAGAGGCGATCGAGCTTGCGAACGACACTTCGTTCGGACTCGGTTCATACGTGTTCTCCAACGATCCCGACCAGGCGCTGCGGGTGGCCGATGGACTCGACACAGGCATGGTCTATGTCAACGGAGTCGGGCTGGATGGGGCCGAGTTGCCCTTCGGCGGCGTGAAGAGTTCGGGCTATGGCCGGGAGCTCGGCCGCTACGGCATGGAGGAGTTCGTCAACAAGAAACTGATCCGCATCCAGAAGTAGTCCGGACGCGGTGGAGCCGCCGGGAGGTGGATCGCGATGCGGTCCACCTCCCGGTCGAGGCTCATGATTTCGGTGAGTCGGCCTCGGGCCTTTCGCCGGGCGCGTCCCCGGCGAGCAGGCGGTAGAGCCCGCGTCTGGCCTCGTCGACGATCTCCTTGGCGGCCTTCAGCTGCTCGTCACTGCCTGTCTGGGCGACCTGCATCGCGGCCATCGCCAACGCCTGAGAGGCGTCGCGAAGCTCGCCCAGCTGGGTCGAGTCGCCTTTGCCGACGGTTTCCCAGGGGGCGCCCATCCGCTCACGGTTGGCCTCGACGTGAGCCGAACCTTCCTCGGTCAGGGTGAAGGCCTTGCGGCCCCCGTGTTCGGTCGAGCTGACCAGACCCTCGTCCTCGAGCTGCGAAAGCGCCGGATACACCGATCCGGGGCTGGGACGCCACACGCCCCCACTCCGCTCCTCGACCTCCTGCATCAGGCCGTAGCCATTGCGGGGCTCTTCGGCGAGCAGCAGCAGGATCGCCTGGCGGATGTCGCCTCGCCTGGCGCGATGGCCGCGGCGGCCACCGTGACGTGGACCGGGTCCACCGAAGCCCCGCGGACCGCGCGGTCCGCCGAAGCCGGGATCGCGATCACGCTCGTCTTCGCTGAAGCCGACGATGAATTCCGGGGAGAACATGCGGCCCCTGCCGCGATTCTGATTGAAGCGGCCACGTCTGCGTGACCCTTCGAAATTGGCACCGTGCATTCGGTGCTCCTTTCGTTCGATACTTGATTACGAACATCACGATATATCGTGATTGTTCTTTTGTCAAGTATCGAGACCGCTTCTAGAGGTCGATCGGGAATGAGTGATGCTCATGTGCGACCACCCAGCGTCCGTTCTCCTTTCGAAGTCCCAGGGTCAGACGGAGCCGCTTGTCCGGCCGCTCGGCGTACTCCTCATCAGTGCCGCAGCGGAGCAGAGCCCACGCGTAGGCGACCTCGTCCCCGGCGGTGATGTCCAGCTCGAGGATCTCGAACGATCCCCCACTCGCCTGCCACTCGAAGAACCCCGGCCAGGTGTCCCGGTACGCGCCGATTCCGCGGACGCCATCCTGCGGTGGCGGCACGTCGAACATCACGATGTCGTCGGCATGGTCGGCGAGCACGGTCTCCATGTCGCCCCCACCCACCGCCACGGCCCACGACTCGACCAGATTTCGTATCTGCTGGTTTTCGATCATGTGGGTTGGACCGCCTTTCGCCCCCGAACTAATCGGTCTGGCTCAGGCAGGCACAGGCAGACCGAACTCGTCAGACAGCAGGCTCTGGACCATCACAGCCGCCGCGACAGATCCCGTGGCGATCGCGACCGCCACCTGCTGCATCTGCCCGGCGGCGTCACCCGCGGCCGAGACTCCCGGCACGCTGGTCCGGTGGAAGCCATCGGTCTTCAACGCGTCGGCGGTCAGCGGATTCGGCTCCGCCGGCTCCACACCCAGCTGCTCCGCCAGATCGTTTCGCTGATGAAGTGCCGGTGCCACCAGCAGTCCCGAACGCTCCAGCCGGCTCCCGTCACCGAACGAGATCGCGGTCAGGCATCCGCGCTCGGACTCCAGGGCCGCGATGGACCGCTCATCGACGGCCACTCCGGCCTTCCAGAGCTTTTCCCGCTGCTCATCGTCCAGTTCGGCCGGTCCGTCGGTCAGGAGGATCACGTCCTCACTCCAGCCGCTTAGCAGGAGAGCGCCGTGCACCCCGCGCTCTCCGTTGCCGCGCACGGCCAGTGGCCTGCCCTCCACCTCCCAGCCGTGGCAGAACGGGCAATGGAAGACGGAGCCTCCCCACAGCTCGGCCATTCCCGGCAAGTCATCGATCCGATACTCCATTCCGGTGGTCAGAAGGATCCGCTTCGATCTCTCGACGGTGCCGTCTTCAAGCTCCAGTTCGAACTCCCCCACGCTCCCGCCGGCGGCGACCACCCGGCCCCGCCTGAACGAAAGGGCGGGATATTTCTCGATCTCCCGCCGGCCGATTTCGTAGAGCTCGGCCGGCGAACGTCCGTCGTGCCCGAGCAGGCCCCCGATGCCGTGTGCCGGCAGGTTGCTCTGCTCCCCGGCGTCGATCACCAGGGTGTCGCGGCGGGCCCGCCCGAGGACAAGAGCCGCACTGAGTCCGGCGGCACCGCCGCCGATGATTACGCAATCCCAAATCTTTGTCATGGGATCACGTTGTCACGAGATCCTCAATCTGTCAAACTTGTTTGCTGATATGGCAAATACAGAAGAATCCGAACCGGTCGAAGCGATCGTCCGCCGCCGGTTGCGCGCGCTGCGCACCGAGCAGGGGCTGACCCTCGAGGATGTCGCCGACCGCGCGGCTATCGACGTATCCACGCTGAGCAGGCTCGAATCCGGCAAGCGCCGCCTCTCCCTGGATCACCTCCCCGCCCTGGCCGGAGCCCTCGGGGTCGGTGTGAACGAGCTGCTCCAGGCCCCCGAACCGTCGGACCCGAGGGTCAAGGGCCACTCTCACACCCACGACGGCCTGACCTTCCTGCCCCTGACCAGGCGCGGCCCCGCCGGCGGTGTCTACGCCTACAAGATCCGGATCGACGCCGCCCGCAACACCCCACCGGCGAAGTTGCCGGTCCACGAAGGCCATGACTGGATGTACATCCTCGACGGACGGATGCGCCTCTGCCTCGGTGACGACGACATGGTGATCAGCCCCGGGGAAGCGGTCGAGTTCACCACCCTCAACCCGCACTGGTTCGGTGTCGTCAAGGAACCGGTCGAGCTGATCGCCCTGCTCGGCCCGCAAGGCGAGCGGCTGCATCTTCACGATTGAGCGCGGCACGCCAAGTAAGCAGACTGGATCACTCGACAAAGTAGTATCTGAAGCACGAGGGAGAACCCGTACTTTCAACCACCGCACTATCTCAGGAGATGACTCAATGTCACTGACCATCGGCGATACAGCGCCGGACTTCGAAGCCGAGACGACCGAGGGAACGATCTCGTTTCACGACTGGATCGGCGACGGCTGGGCCGTCCTTTTCTCCCATCCGCGGAACTTCACCCCGGTCTGCACGACCGAGCTCGGCTACCTCGCCAGCATCGAGCCCGACTTCGCGGCCCGCAACACCAAGGTGATCGGCCTCTCGGTCGACCCGCTGGAGAACCACGAGAAATGGGCCGAGGACATCGCCGAGACCCAGGGCTCGGAGCTCAACTATCCGCTGATCGCCGACACCGATCACAAGGTCGCGAAGCTCTACGGCATGCTCCCGCCTGACGTCGAGGGTGAGTCCACCGACCGCACCCCGGCCCAGAACGCCACCCTGCGCAACGTGTTCGTGGTCGGTCCGGACAAGAAGATCAAGCTGGTGATGATCTACCCGATGACCACCGGCCGCAACTTCGACGAGATCCTGCGGGTGATCGACTCGCTGCAGCTCACCTCCGAGCACGCGGTCGCCACCCCCGCCCAGTGGCAGTCCGGCGAAGACGTGATCATCGCCGGCTCGGTCTCCGACGAAGCCGCCAAGGAGAAGTACCCGGAAGGCTGGGACGCGCCGCGCCCCTGGCTCCGGATCGTTCCCTCGCCCGAGAAGTAGGACCTCGCGGGACCGGCGATACCGCCAGCCCGGACGATTCGAGATCGTCGTCCGGCCTGGCGGTTCGCCGGCGCTTCATCCTCGGGACAGCCTCACCTGAACCGCCGCAGGCGCAGTGAGTTGGTCAGCACGAAGACGCTGGAGAAGGCCATCGCCGCTCCGGCCACGATCGGGTTGAGCAGGCCGGTCACCGCCAAGGGCAGTGCCGCGACGTTGTAGGCGAAAGCCCAGAACAGGTTGCCCTTGATCGTGCGCAGGGTCTGCCTCGAGAGACGGATCGCGTCGGCGCCCTTGCGCAGGTCACCCGAGACCAGGGTCAGGTCCGAGGCTTCGATCGCCACGTCGGTTCCGGTTCCGATCGAGAGACCGAGATCGGCCTGGGCCAGGGCGGGTGCATCGTTGACACCATCGCCGACCATCGCCACGACTTTCCCCCGCTCCTGGAGATCCTTGACCACGTCCGCCTTGTCGGCAGGCATCACTTCGGCGATCACCTCGTTGATGCCGACCGATCCGGCGACCGCTTCGGCCGTGACCCGGTTGTCACCCGTGAGCAGAATGGTCCGCAATCCCAGATCACGGAAGGCCGCGACGGCCTCGGCCGACGAATCCTTGATCTGATCGCCGACCACGAAGACCGCTCTCGCCTCTCCTCGCCACCCGGCCAGGATCGGCGTCCGTGCTTCGAGCTGCGCCCGCTCCAGAGACGACGACAGCTTTTCCGGGAGGACCATCCCCCGCTCGCTCAGGAACGACGGCCGTCCGGCGATCACCTCGACCCCATCCACGGTCGCGCTCACGCCGCGGCCCTCGTGATTGACGAAGTCCCCGGCGGCGGGCAAGGCACCGAACCGGTCCAGGGCGGCGCTGGAGATCGCCCGGGCGATCGGATGCTCGGAGGCGTGCTCCAGCGCTCCGGTCAATCTCAGCGCCTCGTCCCCATCGACGCCGTCGGCAGTGATCACCTCGTCCAGGGCCATGTCACCCGTGGTGACCGTGCCGGTCTTGTCGAGCACGATCGTGTCGATCGAACGGGTCGACTCGAGGATCTCCGGCCCCTTGATCAACATGCCCAGCTGTGCCCCACGGCCGGTGCCGACCAGCAAGGCCGTCGGCGTGGCCAGACCCAGCGCGCAGGGGCAGGCGATGATCAGGACCGCGACCGCGGCGGTGAAGGCGTAGGCGGTACTGACGTCGGTACCGAGCCAGAATCCGAGCGTCGCGAAGGCGAGGCCCACCACTAGCGGCACGAACACGGCTGAGACGCGGTCGGCCAGCCTCTGGACCGGCGCCTTGCCGGTCTGGGCGTCGGTGACCAGTCTCGCGATCTGCGCCAGGGCGGTCTCCTCACCGACCTTGGTCGCCTCGACCAGCAGGCGCCCACCGGAATTGACGGTCGCTCCCGCGACCTCATCACCGGGCTTGACCTCGACCGGAACCGATTCGCCGGTGAGCAGCGAACGGTCGATCGCCGAGTGTCCCTCCAGCACGATGCCGTCTGTGGCGACCTTCTCGCCGGGACGGACCACAAAGGCCTGCCCGACCCGCAGTTCCTCGATCGCGATGCGCCGCTCGGTCCCGTCCTCGTCGAGGATCGACACCTCCTTGGCCCCCAGCTCCAGCAGCGCCCGCAGTGCGGACCCCGCGTTTCGCTTGGCCTTGGCCTCGAAGTAGCGCCCGGCGAGGATGAAGGTCACGACCACGGCCGCCACCTCGAAGTAGATCTCGTCGGTGCCTCCGCCCTGCTCGGGAATCAGCTTGAAGGGCATGGTCATGCCCGGTTCGCCGGCCCCCAGGAAGAAGAGTGCGACCACGGACCATCCGTATGCCGCCAGCGTTCCCAGGGAGATGAGTGTGTCCATGCTCGCCGCGCCGTGCTTCAGGTTCTGCCAGGCGACCTTGTGGAAGGGCCAGGCCGCCCACAGGATCACGGGTGTCGCGAGCTGCAGGCTGAGCCACTGCCAGTACTCGAACTGGAATGCGGGGATCATCGCCATCAGGAAGATCGGCAGGCTGAGCGCCGAGGAGATGATCAACCGCAGGCGAAGACCGGCCAACGCCTTGTCCTCACCCGATTCGTCCTTCTCCGCTGCGGCCGATTCGGTGCTGCCGGAGACGGTGGCACCGTAGCCGGCCGCCTCGACCGCTCCGATCAGATCCTCGGTTTCGGTGGCTTCCGCGTCGAAGGTCACGGTCGCCCGCTCGGTGGCGAAGTTGACCGTGGCGGCGACACCGTCGATCTTGTTGAGCTTGCGTTCGATCCGGTTCGCGCAGGAGGAGCAGGTCATGCCCTCCAGGTCGAGGTCGATCGTGTCGTTCTCAATGTCCGTGCGACTCACCGGAGCTCCCTTCGTGTCCGGCCGGCGTGTCGGTCTGTCCGGCCGGGGCCACTTCGCGCGTGAATTCCGCTGTATGGATCCTGTTCTCATGTCGGAACTGCAGGTACAGGCGGTACCTGCCGGCGCTCGGGTAGGAGACCTGGAACCGGATCGGTCCTGCTCCGCCGGGCTCGCCCTCGGGATGCGTGTGCAGGAATGCCTGGTCTCCCTGGCGCAGCGCGACCAGATGTCCGTCGGCTCCGAGGTAGGGCTGCAGCTCGCCGATCGGTTCGCCGTCCAGAGTCACGGTGAACTCGGCGCCGACGGTGTCCCCCGCCCCGGCGGCCGGGGACTCGAGCGAGACCTCGTATCCGTCACCGGCATCGGCGGTGGTGCTCACCGGGGCGAGCGGCTGGGGATCGAACTGTCCGGGGACGAACAGGTCGGCGGCCAGGGTGAGGGACTCGCCGCCCGTGGAGAAGTCGGCGAAGGCACGGTAGACACCGGGCAGCCGGCTGTCCATGGTGGCGGTCCACGAACCGTCGGGCCGCTGCTCGGGATGCAGATGCTGAAACGCCTGGAAGTCGCGTCGGACGACGATCAGGTGCATGCGCCGCTCGTGTGAGGAGTCGAACTCCCGCACCGTGGCGCCTTCCTGGTCGAGAATCGAAAACTCGAATTCCGTGCTCGCGTTCGGCTGGAGGATCGTTTCCGGGAGGCTCAGGTCGTATCCGCCGCTCGCGACGGCCAGTCCGGGCACCTCGGCCGTGGGTGCGTTCTGTGTGTGTTCTTCCATCTTCATTTCGGTCCCTTCCATCTCCATCTCGGACGAGGGTTCGTCCACGCCGGGATCGATCTTCGATCCGGCGAATGCCGCCGCCGCGAAAACCAGCACGAGCAGCGACACGAATGCCCCGATTCGCGCGGCGGCATTCATCAGGAGGCCTCGGCCAGCTTGTATCCGAGCTCCTCGACGGTGCGGGCGATCGCCTCGTCGCTGACCGCGGATCCGGTCACGCGGAGAGAACCGGTGGCGAGATCAGCCTCGACCGAATCCACCCCGTCCAACTCGGCGACTTCCTCGAGCACCGACGATCGGCAGTGATCGCAGGTCATGCCGGTGACTGTGTAGCTGTGGGTGGTGGATTCGCACATTTGATCTTCCTCTCTTGATTCATACCCTAAGGGGGTATCTGGTGGGGGAACCATAGCATACCCCCAAGGGGTATATCTGGAGACCTCGGACTCGAGCTTGAACGACAGCCGTTCCCCGCATAGGATCGGAGGATGGTTGAGACGATCGAAGACATGCCCGCCGGTACTCTCGGCTTCCGTTCAGAGGGAAGCCTGACCGGAGATGACTACCGCGAAGTGCTGATCCCGCCGCTCAAGGAGACGATCGAGCGCGGCGACAAGGTGAGGATGATGTTCGTGATCGAGAAGGACTTCGGCGAAACGCCGAGCGGCCTCTTCGAGGACCTGAAGACGGGCGCCGGCCTCGGAGCCGGCCATTTCTCCTCCTGGGAGAGGACCGCTCTCGTGACCGACCAGGACTGGGTGAAGAAGGCGGTCCGGCTGTTCGGCTGGATCGCGCCCGGAGAGATGAAGATCTTCCCTCTCGCCGACACCGAGGCGGCAAAAGCCTGGCTCACCTCCTAGGCGGCCGGATCATCCGCGCGGCGCGTACATGATCAGCGAGACGCCGATCAGGCACACGAAGGCGCCACCCAGATCGAAGCGGTCCGGCTTGAATCCGTCGAAGAGCATCGCCCAGACCAGCGATCCGATGATGAACACCCCGCCGTAGGCGGCGAGCACGCGGCCGAAGCTCGCTTCGGGCTGCAGCGCCGCGATCACCCCGTAGAGACCCAGGCTGAGCACACCGAGGGCGACAACCAGCGCGCCCTTGTCGTCCTTGACTCCGATCCAGACTAGATAGGCGCCGCCGATCTCGGCGATCGCGGCGGCCGCGAACAGGAGGATCGAGCGCCCGGTCACGTATCCCGGCTCGGATCGGCACCTTCCGACTGGGCGGCGAGACCGTCGGCGAACCGCCGGGTCACTTTGGTCAAGGCGCTGCGATAGATCCAACCCGTCCCGGGAAACTTCGGCTTGAAGGTCGTGTGCCAACGGAGCTCGCAGCCACCGGGTGCCGGCTCTACCTCGACCACGGCCCGGTACTCCTTGACCGCCAGCCCGGAGAGCATCACATACGTGAGCCGCCGGTCCGGCAGACGCTCTACGATCTCCTCGCGGACCCTGACCCGCCCCGTGGTGAAGACCCGGATCTCCCCCACACCGGCGACATCACCCGGATCGATCGAGCGGTGAGAATCGATCGGCGTCCAGATCGGCCAGCTCGAACTGTCTCCCAGCCAGCGGAACACCTCGGCCGGACCGGCCGAGATCGTCTTGCGAATATCCACATCCTGTAACCCCATCGCCGGATCCTCCCAGATCCGGCAGCGGCTAGACGAAGGCGCCGGAGGTCCAGAGATGAAAGAGCGCGTAGGCCCGCCAGGGCCGCCAAGTCTCGGACATCGATTCGGCTTCGCGAGTGGTGATACCGCCCAGAACCCGCCGGAGGACCAGGTCCCCTCCCGGGAAGGCGTCGGGGTCGCGCAGGGCTCGCACTCCCAGATACTCGACCGTCCAGGGTCCGACACCGGGTATCGCCAGCAGCCGCCGCCGCGCTTCCGAGCGGTCGACGGCCGGATCGAGTCCCAGACCGTCTTCGAACGCCCCGGCGACGAGTCGGATCGTGCGGGCCCGCGCGCCGGTGACGCCGATCGCGGCACGCAGTTCTTCCGTGGCAACGCCCGCCAGCCTTTCGGGCTCCGGAAATAGCGAGAGGCCACCGGGACCCGGCCGGCCGAACGCCGCGACCAGCCTGCCGCCGAACGTCCTGGCCGCCGCGAGTGAGACCTGCTGCCCGAGCAGGGTCATGACCGCCCCCTCGAAACCGTCCGGATATCCGACCACGCGCAGGCCCGGCCGGGCCGCGATCATCGGGCCGATCAGTGGATCTCCGCCGAGCGCCGCCCGCACCGAGGCAAGGTCGGCATCGAGGTCGAGCCATTGCCGGACCGCGGCGAGCACGAACTCCTGCTCCGGCTCGCCTTCGCCTTCGGCCTCGACCATGATCCGGCCGTCGGTGATCGTCACCGTGACCGCGACCGGGCCGTCCGGCGTCGCGAACACCCGCGAGTGCCTTGCTTCTCCCGCCTCGTGGACCTCGGATCCGGGAATCGCGTGTGCCTCGAGGTGGCGCAGCATCGGTCCGGACTCGACCGGATCCTCGAGCTCGATCCGGCCGGTGATCACCGGCCGGGCCAGATCCCGGAGGTGCCGCGCCGGTGGCTCTCGAGCAGGTGTGTGTCGACCATGCCGATCGCTTCCATCAGCGCGAACATCGTCACCGGGCCGACGAACGTGAAGCCTTTCCGTTTCAGAGCCTTCGAGAGCGCGACCGACTCGGGCGAGCTGGTCGGGATGTCCTCATGGACAACCGGCTCCGGCGTCACCTCGGGCTTGAAGGACCAGACGAGATCGGCCAGCCCGCCGTCGTCGCGCAGCGCCACGACCGCCGCCGCGTTGTTGATCGCGGCCAGGATCTTGGCCCGGTTGCGGACGATGCTCGCGTCCTCCATCAGGCGATCCACCTCCACCGCGGAGTAGGCCGCGACCAGATCGGGGTCGAATCCGTCGAAGGCCTCCCTGAACGCGGGGCGCTTGCGGAGGATCGTCGCCCAGGACAGTCCCGACTGGAATCCCTCGAGCGTGATCCGTTCATACAGACCGGTCTCGTCGGTCACCGGCATGCCCCATTCGGTGTCGTAGTACTCGCGCAGCAGCGGATCCACCGCCGCCCACGGCGGACGCTTCAGCCCGTCTTCTCCGGTCACCGTCATGACCGGCACCGTAGCGGGCTCACCTTTCAAGTTCGGCGAGCCGCCCGGCCAGGTGCTCGCGCTCCGCGGTGTTGCCGGTCAAAGCGATCGCCCGCCTGTATGAATCGGCGGCCTCTTCCGGCCGGCCGGCTCTCGTGAGGAGCTCGGCCTTGGCCGCGTGCAGGTAGGGGTACTCATCCAGCCGCCCGGCACTCTCGATCCTCTCGATCTCGGTCAGTCCGGCCTCCGGATCCTCGACCATCGAGACCGCCACCGCCCGGTTGAGGTCGATCACGGGTGTCGGCCAGACCTTGCGCAGTTCGTCGTAGAGAACGACGATCTGGGGCCAATCGGTCTGTTCGTGACTCGGGGCATGGGCGTGAATCGAGGCGATCGCGGCCTGCAGTGTGAACCGGCCCGGAGGTCCGGCCCGGAGCGCCTCGACGATCAGCCGGTCCGCCTCGGCGATCTCATCCGGATCCCACCTGGTGCGGTCCTGCTCCCGGAGCAGGATCAGGGAGCCGCTCTCGTCGGTCCGTGTGTCGCGGCGGGAATGGTGGATCAGAGCCAGGGCGAGCATGCCGGCCGTTTCGCGTTCCTCGGGCAGCAGCCGGTTGAGCATGCGAGCCAGATCCAGGGACGGTTCACCGAGATCGGCACGGGTGAGTTGGTCACCACTCGGATCGGAATGGGCCGTCGTGACGAGCAGATGAATCACCGTGAGCACGGCGTCGACCCGGCCGGCGAGCTCTTCGGCGGGCGGAACCGAGAACGGGATACCGGCGGCGGCGATCTTCTTCTTCGCCCGGGTCAAGCGCGCCGCGAGGGTCGCCTTCGGTACGAGGAACATGTGGGCGATGTCGTCGGTGGCGATGCCGCAGACGTAGCGGAGGGTGAGGGCCAGGCGCGCTTCGCGGGCCAGGGCCGGATTGCAGCAGCAGAAGATCAGCCGGAGGCGATCGTCCGGAATACTCTCCTCTTCCTCGGCCGGCCTGTCTGCCTCCCGGTCACGTTCGGGTTCGGGTTCGATCAGCATCGGCAGCTTCGATCGGAGCGTGCGTCCACGTGCCAGCGCGTTGAGTGCGCGGCGGCGCGCGGTCGTGGTCAGCCAGGCTCCCGGTCTCTCCGGTATCCCGTCCCGGTTCCAGGATTCCAGTGCCTGCACGTAGGCGTCCTGGACGCTCTCCTCGGCCAGGTCGAGATCTCGCGTGACCCGCACCGTCGCGGCGAGCACGAAGGCCCACTCGCGGCGGTGCGCGTCGGCGATCGCGAGCTCTACCGGGTTCAGCCGTCCTCCAGCACTTCGAATCCGGTCAGGGGCCTCACGTCCACTCCGCCCTCGGCGATCGGCGTCATCTTCGCCAGCGAGATCGCGTGATCGAGATCACGGGCCTCGATGATGAACAGACCGCCCATCTCCTCCTTGGTCTCGACGAAGGGGCCATCGGTGATCAGCTCGTCCCGGATCGCGGTCGCGGTCGATCCCGGGCCCACCGCCAGTCCGGCAATCACGCGGCCGCCCGCCTCGGCGATGCGATCCGGCAGCGCACCGTGGGCCTCCATGATCTCGGGCGGCAGCTCCGGCACGGGAACCCGTTCGTAGATGATCACCGCGTACTGGGGCATCAGCTCACCGCCCCTGTTTCCACGCCGGCACCCAGAAGACCGCGCCACTCCGCCTCGATCCGGTCCGCCTCGGCCTCGCTCCCGAAGACATGCAGGCTCACGGCGACTCCCTCGCCCCAGGCTTCACGCCCGAACACCCGGATCAGCGCGTCGGCTGCGCGAAGCCCGAGAAAGGCGGGGGTCCGATAATCGATCGTGACCGTAGCCGGACTCATCCCATCCCGATCGATCCTGATCTCGTCACCGATCTCCGCCGTCTCGGCTGCGCCGATGTCGCGGCAGGTCTCGGCGAAGGTGCCCGTCACCTCGACCTCGCGGTGGATCGCTTCGCGATCGGCGAAATGAGCCAGATACTGGCCGAGTGTGTGGTAATAGAAGTCGGTGTGCTGGACGCAGCCGTCGAGGGTCTCGTCGTAGTTCTCGAGCCACACGCCACTGTGGACGTAGTCCAGGTGGGTACCTCCCGGCCGCGGCTCGAGCACGTATTCCAGGCAGTTCCTCCAACCGTCCGGCCGTTCGGCTTCGGTCTTGAAATGCCGGGGTGGATCCCAGGCGGTGACGACTCCCCCGCCTTCGGTGAGACCGCTCTCCGCACCCCCGACCCGGGGCTCATAGGAGACATCCCAGACCCAGGCCGAGGTGTGTGCGGTGAACGCGTCCCAGACCTGCCTTGGACTTCCGGGCAGGATCCCGCTCCAGCGAACTTCGAATTGGTCAGACATGATTCCTCGCTTCCGTAGTGGCGAGCCACCAGAGGCTCACTCTATTACTACGACAAACGGGAACCGCGAAATTCGACAATCGCCCCCGATTCGCCCCTACTGCGGGGCGTACCGGTTGTGAATCATCAGCGCGTTGCCGTCGGGATCACGGAAATGAGCCATGTGGCAGACGCCGCTGTCCATCGTGTCGGCGAAGAACTGCACGCCCTGAGCCTCGAGATCGCCGCGAGCGGCCGCGACGTCGTCGACGTGGAAGGCGATCGGCACGCTGTGCGGGGCGAATTCCTGGCCGAAGGCATCCGACTGCATGATGGCGATGGTCAGATCGCCGGCCTCGAACTCCATGGCGGGCATGTCGCCCCACTGCTTCGAGCGCTCCAGCCCGAGCACGTCACCGTAGAAGGCGGCGGACTTCTCAAAGTCCTGGGTGGGCACCGTGATGAAATCGACTCCGGAAATGTTCATGTCACTCCTCTGGATCGTTTGCGAATGGGACCCCAGCCCAGTGCGAGAATACCGAACGTGAGGAAGGCTTGAGTGAATCCGGGTCCGTGATCCCGCCTTGGAGCGGCAGCCTCGGGCTGGCCACCGGGATGGTCGTCTATATGGGTCCGGGCGGACGGGCGGCGTTTCACGGTCATCACGCGATCCAGCTGATCCGCTCGTTCGACTCGCCCTTCTCGCTGACCATCGGCGGCGAAACCGTCGAGTCCCATGCGGCGCTGATCCCGAGTGGCGTTCGCCACGGGTTCGATACCGAATCCCGGCGCCTGTTCCTTGCCCTGATCGAGCCTCTCGGTCCGCGCGGCGGGCAAATCGAGGCGATCGCCCGGGACCCCGCCGCGCTGGAGCCCGAAACGCTGGCCGGTATCGAGCCGCTCGAGGGCGAACCTGGTGTCGCTCTCGGCGGGAGGCTGTTGGAGCGAATCGTCCCGCGGAAGGCCACCCCGGCCCGCCTGTCTGAGCACGTGCTCGCCGCGCTCACCCATCTCGAGCGCAACCTCGCCGGAAGGCCGACACTGTCCGGCGCCGCGAAGGAAGCGAACATCTCGCCGTCGCGGTTGACTCATCTCTTCACCGAACAGGTGGGCATTCCGTTCAGGAGCTACGTTCTCTGGCTGCGCCTGCGCACGGTGGCCGAACGGGTCGCGGAAGGATCCAACCTGACCGATGCGGCCCACTCCGCCGGTTTCAGCGACTCGTCGCATCTCAGCAGGGTGTTCAGGGACAACTTCGGCCTGGCACCGTCGGCACTCCTCCGCATGAAGGTGGACGGCGGAGGCTGGCCCACCTGAATCACTGCAGGTCCAGTCAGCCGAAACGTTCAAGTACCCGGCGCCGAACCGCCCTACCTTGGTTCCATGGCGACCACCTACCTGAACAGCACCCCGATACTGAACTTCGAACATCCCTCGCTGCGGACGCTCATCCGCGATCGCGGCTGGCAGAGGCTGCCGGAAAAGGAACGAATCGGCGCGATCTACGACTTCGTCAGGGACGAGATCGCTTTCGGCTACAACGTCTCCGACGAGATCCCGGCCTCCAGCGTCCTCGCCGACGGATACGCCCAGTGCAACACCAAGACCACGCTGCTCATGGCCCTGCTCCGCGCCACGGGCATCCCCTGCCGGTTCCACGGAGCCACCATCCACAAGCGCCTCCAGAAAGGAGTGGTCGACGGCTTCTTCTACCGGGTGGCGCCGGAAGACATCCTCCACAGCTGGACCGAGGTCGAGTTCGACGGCCGCTGGGTCGGACTCGAGGGAGTGATCCTGGATGCCCGCTATCTGGATGGCCTGCGTTCCGGTGTCGCCGGCGGGGGCGGATCCTTCCTCGGATACGGCGCCGGGACCGAGGACATCGTTGATCCGCCGATCGAGTGGAAAGGCACCGACACCGAGATCCAGGCGACCGGGGTCAACAACGACTTCGGCGTCTTCGACGATCCGGATGAGTTCTACCGCCGCCGCGGCACCAATCTCACCGGCCTGCGCGGACTGCTGTTCCGACTCGTGATCCGGCGGATCATGAACCGGAAGGTGGAATCGATCCGCGGATGCGCCGCCGTCTCCGATCGCCGCGCGGTGCGAGGGCTAGGATCGGGCGATGCCCTTTCGCCTCCTTCGCTCCGCTGACTGCTTCTGGCGCCGCTCGAACCAGATGGGCGTGCTCAACACGGATCTGGCGAAGCAGCTGGCTGCCGACTCGTTCGGCGCGCGGCTCTGGCGGATCGAGCCCGGCCGGGCCTCGACCCGTCATCGGCACCGGCAGACCACCGAGCTGTATCTGCTGCTGGAAGGCACGGGCAAGCTGCGGGTCGACGGCGAGCTGCTTGAGCTGGCACCCATGGACTCGGTCCTGGTCGAGCCGGGATCGCTGCGACAGCCGTTCAACGACACCGACGCCGACCAGCTCTGGCTGATCTTCGGTGCGCCGCCGGAACTCGCGAACACGGTCGAGATGAATCCCGAAGATCTGGCCTGGCTCTATCCCGATGGCCCGAAGGCGCTGCCGCCCGAACTCGAGGGCCATTAGACCGCCGGACAATTCGGGGCATCCCCCACTACCCTCCCGCTCATGTCCGCGAGCACCCCCATCAGTCTGCGCGACGTGCGCAAGTCATTCGGCCCGATCACGGCGGTCGACGGACTGGATCTGGAAGTTCCGGCCGGCATCTGCCTCGGGCTCCTGGGCCCCAACGGAGCCGGCAAATCGACCACGATGCGGCTGCTCACCGGTCAGGCGATCGCCGACTCGGGACACCTCTCGGTGCTCGGCCACGTCCTCCCCGGCGAATCGAAGATGGCCCGGGCGCGGATGGGTGTCGTTCCCCAGCTCGACAATCTCGACGTCGACGTCACCGTCGAGCAGAACCTCGCCGTTTCCGCCCGTCTCTACCGGGTGAAGGAAGTTCCGGCGGCGGTCGATCGCGCGCTGGAGCTCGCCCGCCTGACCGATCGCAAGAAGGACGCGGTGGACGAACTATCGGGCGGCATGCGCCGCCGCCTGCTGCTGGCCCGGGGGCTGGTCCACGAACCCGACCTGGTTCTGCTCGACGAACCGACCGTCGGCCTGGATCCGCAGATCCGGACCCAGATGTGGACCCTGATCGACGATCTCAGAACCCGCGGAGCCACGATCCTGATGTCGACCCACTACATCGAAGAGGCCGAAAGGCTGGCCGACGAGGTCGCGATCATGGCCTCCGGCAAGATCATCGACCGGGGCCGGCCCGGCGAGCTGATCGCCAAGCATGCCGGCGCCGAGACCGCCGAGGTGTACGGCCCGCCGGACCGTCTGGCCCAGGTCCGCGCCGCGGCCGAAGCCGAAGGGCTGCGCGTCCGTCCCGCCGGACCGGCGGTCGCGATCGTCGGTGCCCACCGGGAGAACAGCGCCTCGGTTCCGGAGGACGCGATCTGGAGGGCGGCGAGCCTCGAGGACGTGTTCGTGCTGCTCACCGGAGAAGAAGCCGAATGAGCGGGCGGCCGGAGCGGATGCGCCGCCTGGAGCCGGCGGCTATCGCCGGGGTGATGAGCCGGGAGATCGCCAACTTCCGCACCTTCTGGAAGGCGACGACCTTCTCGAGCGTGCTCGAACCGACGATCTACCTGCTCGCCTTCGGACTCGGACTCGGATCGACCATCGTCGCCAACGTCGACGGTGTCGACTACATCGAGTTCGTCGGCACCGGCATGGTCGCGACCGCGGTCATCTTCGCCAGCGCCCTGCCGGCGATGTTCGGCACGTTCGTCAAACACCGGTTCCAGCGGACCTACGACGCGATTCTCGCCGCGCCGGTCGATGTCGAGGAACTGGTCACCGCCGAGATGCTCTGGCTCTCTCTGCGGGCCGGCTTCTTCGGGTGCTTTCCGCTCATCGTCTGCTTCTTCTTCGGTCTCGATCCGGCCTGGGGCATGCTGCTCGTGCCCTTCTTCGGGTTCGTCACCGCGCTCGGGTTCTCGGCGTTCGGGATCGCGGTCGCGGGCACCGTCTCGAAGATCGACCAGTTCAACTACGTCACCACCACCGTGATCACCCCGCTCTTCCTGGTCGCGGGCACCTTCTTCCCGATCAACCAGCTGCCGGAGGGCTTCCAGATCGCGGCCCAGTTCAATCCGCTCTACCAGCTGGTGGAACTGGTCCGGGGAGCCGCCTTCGGTTTCGAGGCGGTCGACATCCTCAGGGTGCTCGGCCTGATGCTCTTCTCGCTGGTCATGTGGCGCATCGCCGTGCGCCAGCTGACCAAGCGCCTGATCGACTGACCCCGGACTCCCCGACCAACTACCCTGAGGGGTCGTGGAAGCATCAACCCCAGCCCCCGCCAAGCTCACCGCCACCCAGGGAGAGATCGTCGATGAGGCCGGCCGTCGCCGGACCTTCGCGATCATCTCGCACCCGGACGCCGGCAAGACGACCCTGACCGAGAAGCTGCTGCTCTACGGAAACGCGGTCAACGAAGCGGGCTCGGTCGAGGGCCGCCAGAAGCGCAAGGCGACGACCTCGGACTGGATGGACCTGGAGAAGCGGCGCGGCATCTCGGTCTCGTCGACGGTGCTGCGGTTCGAGCACGACGGCAAGGTGATCAACCTGCTCGACACCCCCGGCCACAGCGACTTCAGCGAAGACACGCTGCGGGTGATGTCGGCGGTCGACAGCGCGGTCATCCTGATCGATGCCGCCAAGGGCATCGAGAGCCAGACCCTGCGCCTGTTCGAGGTCGCCCGCAGTCGCGGAATCCCGCTGATCACCTTCATCAACAAGTGTGACCGTCCCGGTATCGAGCCGCTCGAGCTGCTCGACCACATCGAGACCACGCTCGACCTGCTGCCGACCGCCCGCACCTGGCCGGTAGGCGATCCCGGAAACCTGCTCGGCATCGTCGATCGCGCCGGCCAGAACTTCCACCGCTTCGAGCGCGTGACCGGAGGCTCGACCGCGGCCGTCGAGACGATCGAAGAGCTCGATTCGGCGATGAAGGAAGGCGTGCCCGCCTGGACGACCGCGATCGACGAGCTCTCGCTGCTCGATGCCGCCGGTCACGAGTTCGATCCCGGCTCGGTCGCCGAGGGGATCTCGACACCGATCTACTTCGGCTCGGCCCTGACCAACTTCGGGGTCGAACTGCTGCTGAACGCGATCATCGAGCTCGCTCCCGCACCGTATCCGCGGACCGATGTGAACGGCGACGATCGTGCCCTCGACGACGATTTCTCCGGGCTGATCTTCAAGGTCCAGGCCAACATGGACCCGCGCCACCGGGACCGGAACGCGTTCGTGAGGATCTGTTCCGGCAGGTTCATACGTGGTATGAAGGTGATCAACACCCGCACCGGCAAGCCCCTCACCATGAACTACGCCTCGGGCACCTTCGGCCGGCAGCGTGAGACTCTGGAGGTCGCCTATCCCGGAGACATCGTCGGTGTGGTCAATGCGGCGGACCTCCAGGTGGGCGACACGATCCACCAGGGATCCGAGGTGCGATTCCCGCCCCTGCCGACCCTCGCGCCCGAGCACTTCATCAGGGTGAGAAACGCCGACGCACAGCGTCACAAGCAGTTCAACCGGGCTCTGGAGCAGCTGGCCGAGGAGGGTGTGATCCACGTCCTGACCCAGGACGGCGGACGCGATCCGATGCCGATCTTCGGCGGGGTCGGCCGGCTTCAGTTCGAAGTCGCGATCGAACGCATGGAGACCGAGTTCGGCGTCAAGGTCAAGACCGACGAGACCGAGTGGAAGGTCGCCCGCCGAACCGACGAGGCCAGCGCCGAGGAGATCCGCAAGGGCAGCCTGGCCGAGATCAGGACCCGCAGCGACGGCGTGCTCTTCGCCCTGTTCAAGGGCCAGTTCCAGCTGGACCGGCTGATCCAGAACAAGCCGGACCTGACCCTGGAGCACATGGTCTAGGGCCAGCGGCCATCCTTCTTGGCCAGGTCGATCTGCGCCTGACCGGCCGGCCGCATCTGACCACTCTCGATCAGCGCCTCGACCCGGGCGACGTTGCTCTTCGACCAGGGGCTCTTGGCGCGCCGCGGCGTGAAGGTCATCAGGTAGAGGTCGTCGTCGAAGCGCCTGGTGAGGCTGTCGATCCAGCCGAAGCAGAGCCCGGCATTGACGGCCTCCTCGTAGCTCGGCGCCGGCACGCGGGAGCTCTTCTTGGCGATCTTCAGCCAGATGCCCGGGCTCCGGTCATGGTTCGCCTCGAACCATTCGCGCAGTGCCTCGGCTGATTCGAAGTGCAGGACCTCCTTCTCGTCGCTCATTGCGGCACCCTATCCAGTGCGACAATGCTCCGATGAGCACCGGATCCCTCAAGCACCCATTGTTCGCCCGCTTCTACACCCGGCTCAGTGCCGTGATGGAACCCGAGATCGGTGAGTACAGATCTGAGCTCACCGAGGGCCTGGCCGGCCGGGTCCTCGAGGTCGGGGCCGGAAACGGCATGAACTTCTCGCACTACGGCGGTGGTGTCGACGAGGTCGTGGCGATTGAGCCCGAGCCCTATCTTCGCGAGCGGGCGATCGAGGCCGCCGAGGCGGCCACTCCCCGGATCTCGGTCATCGAGGCGAGCGCCACCGCGCTGCCCTTCGATGACGACAGTTTCGACACGGTCGTGTTCTGTCTGGTGCTGTGCTCGATCGACGATCCCGCGAAGGCACTGTCCGAGGCTCGTCGGGTCCTGAAACCGGGCGGCTCGATGCGCTTTCTGGAGCATGTGCGCTCCTCGAAGCCGGCCAAGGCCCGGTTTCAGTCATTTCTCGACAGGAGTGGGATCTGGCCGCGTATGGCGGGTGGCTGCACCTGCAGCCGGGACACGGTCGCCGCGATCAGGTCGGCCGGATTCGAGATCACCGATCTGAAGGGCATGCCGATCGGTCCGCGGTGGAGCCACACGAATCCCCACGTCGCGGGCCGGGCCGAATCACCGTACGGTGTATAAGAAAACTCTCATATTTTTCGTAAACATATAGGTCTTTCTATATGCTAGAAACCGTCCAGGGGTAGCTGACATCCTCATGCGTGAGGAAGAAGGAGAAGCTCATGGATACGTTCGCAGGACGTTATTTCGGAACCGCCCTAAAGCTCGTGGCACCGGCGGCTCTGCTTTTTGTCTCGCTTTTCGCTTGGACGGGGTCGGCTGAGGCCGGCTGGTCCTCACCGCCGACACAGCTGAGCGCGGCCGCCGGCGCCGGCGCCGAGGCACCATCGGCGGCCGTTGACAACGCCGGCAATTCGGCCTACACCTGGCTCGCCGGAGGCGGCGATGTGCCGGTCATGTTCAACCAGATCGCCGCGGGCGCCGAACCGGTCGCCGGTACCGCCATCGAATTGACCGATCCCGGCAGCACCGGGGACTCACCCGACATCGCGATGAGTACCGACGGCAAGGGGATCGTCGCCTGGATCGCTGATGACGGAGACGTTCTCGGCTCCCGGTTCGAAGCCGGAGAGACGCCATCCGATCCCATTGTGATCGCGTCGCGTGCCGGTTGGACCGCCGCCGTCCCTCAGGTTTCGATCGCGGCCGATGGGGATGCGTTCGTGACATTCACCTACACGACCGAGGTACCGGCTCCGGCCAGCGTCGTGTCCGGGGTGCACATCCCGGCGGGCGGGCCGCCCGGCGCGATCGTCGATCTTTCCACGCCGGCGATGAGTTCCTCGGAACCTGGCGTTGACGTGGACGGCGACGGCCGGTTTCATCTCGTCTGGACTGAGGACGACGCCGGTGTCGGCGCGATCAGGGGCAGGACGATAGCCGATGGCGGGACCCTCGGCGATTCCTTTGCGATCTCCGAAGACACGGGGTCAGCGAGCAGTCCAACAATCGCGACCAACAGTGACGGAGCTTCAATCGTCGCCTTCAGTCAAGCCGGAGCTCCGACCGGAGCGCTGAAGACCGTCCGTGTGGCGGCCGATGACACGGTGGCCAACGCCCAGGTCTTCGTTTCGGCGGCGGTGACCGCGCTGCCGACTGTCGGGATAGCCGATGACGGCTCGGCCATAGCCGCGGGATTCGTGGTCGGACTCCCCGGCGGACTCGGAGTCTACGCTTCGAAGATCCCGGCGAACGGAAGTCCGACCACTCCAGAGCTGGTGTCGACCGGTGGAGTCCCCGGGGGCTGGAAGGTCGGAGTCGATGCCCGGGGCAACTCGGTGATCTCGCTCTATGGTCCGATCGAAGCCGGTGGCTCTTTCCTTCAGACCGCCATATACACACCGGCGGGTGCTGATTTCGGTGAGTTGGTCGTCCTCGACCCCAATGACTCAGCCACAGCGTACGGATTCGACATGAGCCGCTCCGGGCAGGCCGTGGTCGGCTGGAACGGATTCGGCGACGGTGAACCGGGCAGCTATGAAGGCATGATGGCCGCCCGTTTCGCGGCCGAAGCGGATGTATCTCCGGGCACACTGGAGTTCGGCTCGATGGACGTCGGCCGATCATCCACCAAGCTGGTGAATGTCACCAACTCCGGAGGATCCCCGCTCAGGATCTCCTCGGTGGGGGCATCCGGACCGGCCTCGGGTGACTACGCCGTCACGGCGACACCCTGTACTGACGCGGCTGTGCCGGTGGGAGCCACCTGCTCGATCGAGGTCACGTTCACTCCGAGTGCGCCCGGTGTTCGCGCTGGCACGCTGACGCTGTCTTCGGACTCGACCTCGGCGGTTGACCCGATCGTTCTGTCCGGTTCGGGGAATCAGCCGATCCCGCCTCCGACGCCGCGCGCGAAGGTGAAGATCTCGAAGGTGAGCCCCAGGACCTTTAAGGCCAGGCGGGGGACGTCGAGAGTCATCAAGGTCAGGGTGACCAACACGGGCGACGCCACCGCCACGGGGGTCAAGGTGTGTCCGCGGCTCAGCCCGTCGGCCATGAAGAAGCTCAGAGTCGGCAAATGTGCCGGTCTCGCCCGGGTGGCTGGGGGCTCTTCGAAGACCGCTTCGGTCAGAGTCACCGTCAAGAGGTCCGAACGGGTCAAAGGCAAGACCGGGGTCAAGGTCAGGCTGATGTCCCGCAACGGCGGAGGCGGGACGGAACGGGTCTTCGTGAACATCCCCAGATAGTTCATCTCACCCACCTCAGACCGGTAGTTCCGGTGGACTCGCACTCCGCGTCCACCGGAACCGCCAGTCGCCAAGGGCCGCATCAAGAAAATAAGAAAACTCTCACATTTCTCGTAAACACAGAGGTTTCCTTATGTGCTACTAATTATGTGGGCCGTTGAGGAGGCCCTACCGCCGTGGGAGTGGAGAGCTATTGCTCCCTTCGTGGGCGGTGGTTTGGCGCAAGTCGTGGTGAACGATCCCCCAAGTAGTTCACCTCGTTACAGCACGGGCTGACAGCCCCGGCGGACTCGCTCTCCCTTGAGACCGCCGGGGCTCATCCCTTTAAGGCTTCGGAGCGAACGCTCCGGATCGTTCAGCTGTCAGATTCGCGGCGCCGGCGACGCTCGAGCTGAACCGCGCGATCACTCGCCGCGGCGACGGTGAACAGACCGACGATGTACAGAACCCCGACACCGAGACGCACCCGAGTCGGCACGTCACTGGCGAACAGCACCATGCCGGACGGGATCGCCAGGATCAGCAGGATCGCGAGGCCGATGGTCCAGGGCAGGATCCGGGGACTGACTGCGACCCTGAGCCAGCCCTCGTCGCCCGGCTGCTTGGTCCACTGCTGCCATGTCTCGGTTTCGCTCACTACGACAGAAGTTATTGATTTGTGAAGGGCAGAAGCCGCCCGGGTCGGACACCGCAACTTGTCCTTCGCCCCCGGTTTATGAGCAAAGTATTAACGTTTCCCATACAATCCATGAAGTCAATCAACCGTTGAGCCGAGTTTCCGCAGCCTGAGGCGCGGAAAACGGGGGAACCAGGTATTTGGGGCGAACTCGCCGATCCAGGTGAGAGCGCGAGCTCCTAAGAGCGCCAGCCCGTCAGCTAACCCCGTAGGCAGCAAAAGGAGATCGGTATTTCCACGCACAAGATCCACAAGCCACGCACTGCCAAAACGCCGTTGCGCGCCACCCTCGCCTTCGCGATCGGCCTCGGAGCCGTACTCGCCGGTCTGCTGGGACCCGCCGGCGCCTCAGCCGAGTGTGCCGCGAGTTCGAGCGGCGGGCTGACGATGAGCAGCAACGAGTCCTGCGCCCCCGTGAAGAAGGCGAAGCTGGTGAACGGCAAGGCGATCGCGCCGGCCACCGCCCCGGCCCGAGTCAAGCGGGTCATCGCCTACGCCAACAAGATCCGCAAGAAGCCCTACGTCTACGGCGGCGGCCACGGCAGCTTCAAGTCGAACGGCTACGACTGCTCGGGCTCGGCCAGCTACGCGCTTCGCGGCGGACGCTTCGTCTCCAGCCCGATGGCGTCCGGCGGCTACATGAATTGGAAGAAGCCGGGCAAGGGCAAGTGGATCACGGTCTACTCGAACCCGGGCCACATGTACATCGTGGTCGCCGGACTCCGCTTCGACACCGCCAACACCGTCGGCAACGGTCCGCGCTGGAGCGAGAGTCTCCAGTCCACCTCGGGCCGTTTCTCAGCCCGCCATCCCGGGAACTACTGATCCCAGAGACCTCCCTGCATCACCAGAAGCACCCTCCCCCGAAACGCCCTGGCATCCGCCGGGGCGTTTCTCCTTGAGCGACCGAGATCAGGTACCGCGCGCCTCGCGGAGCGCGTTGACCCCGCCCACCACGAAGGTCAGCGCCTGATCGAAGATCTTCATCTGCTCTTCGACCGGCAGCATCTCGGATTTCACCTCGGGACGTTTCTCGGTGCTGAGCAGGTCGAACACGGCGACCGCGGCGGAGGCGGCCATCCGGGGCTCCAGGTCATCCGGTTCCAGCTCGAGATCGACCGCCAGTGCCTCGACCAGCAGCACCTCGAACTCGTGGATCTGGGCCCGCTCATAGGCGATCAGACCGTCATCGCCCTCGATCACCTGCCGCTGGCAGCTGAGCTGCTCCTCATGCGTCTCCCAGAACTTCCGTTCGGAAAGGATCCATGAGCGAAGCGCTTCCATGGTGTTCTCTCCCGCCGGGCGGCCCCGGAGAGCTTCGGCCAGGCGTTCCTTCATATCTCCGTTCAGATCGAAGACGATCGCTTCCTTGGCCGGGAAGTAGGTCGAAACGGTTCGGGGAGAGACGTCGGCGGCCTCGGCGATCTGAGCGATCGTGGTCCGCTGGTAGCCGTTCTTGGCGAAGAGATCCAGCGCGACGCGCGCGATGGTCTCGCGTGTCTTCTGCTTCTTCCGCTCGCGAAGGCTCTCTTGGTGTTCGACTGCCATTGCCTGCAGGATATCAGGAAAGCTGCAGGTTCTGCATAACTACGATGGACGCATTTTCGCAATGAATGCGATTATGCAATGAATGTGCTAATTTTCCGGACTTACCCGGTCACCCCCTCGCCCCTGGAGATGTATGTCTGACCTATTAGCAAGACTTGCCCGGTCCATCACGGGCCACTGGAAACGTTCGCTGATCTTCGCGATCGTCGCGCTGATCGCGATCTTCGCGTTGGCCGGCACGGCACAGGACCCGCCGCCCGACGACTTCAACATCCCCGGAACCGAGAGCCAGAAGGCGATCGATCTCTTCGAGGCCCACACCCCCGCCCTGGCCGGGGTCGACGCGACCGTCGTCTTCAGCACCGAAGACGGCACGCTCACCGAACCCGCCCGCAAGAAGGCGATCGAGGACGCGCTCGCCGAAATCAAGAAGCAGCCCGATGTCATGTCGGTCGGCGATCCCTTCGACCCGAAGGCCCCGGGACTCTCCCCGGATGACCGGATCGCATCCGCCGATGTCCGCTGGGACCTCGAGTTCGGTGACGTCACCAAGACTCAGGGCGAGGAACTGGAAGAAGCCGCCAAGACCGCTGAAACCGATGGCGTCAGCGTCGCGATGCGCGGCGTGGTCGTCGATCTCGCCTCCGAGCAGGAGGCGCCGGTCGGTGAGCTGATCGGTATCGCGATCGCGATCGTGCTGCTCACCTTCCTCTTCCGGTCCGGAGCGGCGATGGCCGCGACGATCGTCGGCGCCATCATCGGCGTGATGGTCGGCCAGGTCCTGCTGGTCGTGCTGGCCTCCCCCCTCGGACTGCCCGAATTCGCGGCGACGATCGCGGTGATGTTGGGCCTTGGTGCCGGAATCGACTACTCCCTGCTCTTGATGGGGAGATTCAGGGAACAGCTCGCGGCCGGCGACTCGGTTCGCGACGCCTCGGCGAAGTCCGCCGCCACCGCGGGATCCGCGGTCGTGGCCGCCGGACTGATCGTCATGGTCGCGATCGCCGGCCTGCTGGTGATCGGCATTCCGCTGATCGGCAAGATGGGCATCGGCGCGGCCATCGGAGTCGCCGCCGTGGTCGTCTCCGCCCTGACCATCCTCCCGATCATGATGGGCGCGCTGCAGAAGCGGCTGCGTCCGAAGTCGATCGAACACGTCAAGCCATCGGCCGCCTTCGCGAGCTGGGGCGAGAAGGTGACCAAACGGCCCTGGCTCTCGATCGCCTTCGGCGTGATCGTGCTGCTGGTCTTCGCCTTCCCGATGTCCAACCTCCGTCTGGGACAGCCGGATGACGGCAACCAGTCCGAGGACAAGACCCAGCGGGTCGCCTATGACCTGCTGAGCGAAGGCTTCGGCCCCGGCTCCAACGGTCCCTTCCTTCTGGCGGTCGATGGAGTCAAGGACAACCCCGAAGCAGCCGCGCAGCTGAAGGCGATCGAAGCCGACCTCAAGCAGACCCCCGGTGTCGCCACTGTCCTTCCGGCCTCCACCAGTGAGGACGGCGCGATGGCGACGATCACCTTGATCCCGAAGACGGCTCCCCAGGACGCGGAAACCAGCGACCTGTTGGAGGATCTGCGGGACAACGTGCTGCCGGAGGCAACCGCGGACACCCCGCTGAGCGTCTACGTCGGCGGCAACACGGCCGGGTTCGAGGACTTCTCGGACAAGGTCTCGAAGCGCCTGCCGATATTCATCCTCGTGGTGATCGGGCTCTCGGTCCTGCTGCTCATGGCCGCGTTCCGCTCACTGTGGATCCCGCTCGTATCCGCCGTCTTCAACCTGCTCTCGGTCGCCGCCGCCTACGGCGTGATCGTCGCGGTGTTCCAGGACGGAGTCGGGGCGAGCCTGATCGGGGTCGACAGCGGCGTACCGATCATGTCCTTCATCCCGGTCATGATCTTCGCCATCCTGTTCGGACTGAGCATGGACTACAACGTCTTCCTGCTCTCCCGTATCCATGAGGCCTACAACCATGGAGACGGCCCTCGGGAAAGCGTGATCGTCGGCCTCTCGAGGATCGGCAAGGTCGTCCTGTTCGCCGGCCTGATCATGTCGTCGGTCTTCCTGGCGTTCGTCACGCAGCCCGACGTGGTCGCGAAGATGATCGGCCTCGGGCTCGGCCTGGCGATCCTGATCGACGTGCTGCTGGTGCGGCTCGTGATCGCGCCCGCCGTGGTGACTCTGCTCGGCGACAAGGCCTGGTGGCTGCCCAAGTGGCTCGACCGGATCATGCCCGACGTGTCGCTCGAAGGCCATCTCGTCGAGAACAAGGATCCGAAGGGCAAGCCGCTCGCTCCTCATCTGGAGGAAGATCTCGGGCTCGACGAAGTCTGATCGGCGAAGCATCGAAGTGCCCGCCCGCCTGGTTCCGGAATTCCGGAACCAGGCGGGCTTTTTCATGCCATGAGCGAACCCGGGTTCAGCGCACAGCGCCGCGAAGTCCGCAGAGCAGACGCGCGGTCAGCGGATTCGGCTTCCCACCGTAGGAGCTGACCGACGCACCGACCGGACCGAAGTTCCATCGCGACTTTCTCAGCGGGTGGAACTCGGGGCTGACGATCCCCTGCCGGGGCACCGTGAGGGTCCTGCCGTCACCACTGCCGGCCAGCTTGATCAGGCGTTCGGAGACGTTGTTCAGCGGATCGGATTCGGCCAGGTCGCCCTGCGGATTGACGGTGATCCTCAGCCGGTAGCTGCCCGGAGCGAGATCGCTGACATCCAGGGACTGGCCCGCGATGCTCTGGTAGTACTCGTCTCCCCAGCCGGCGGCGAGCGACATCGCAACCCGCTTGGAGCGCCGCATTCCGCAATCGACCCTCTGGTTCGGGTTGTTGTACCAGAGGGGTGCGCCCTGCCCGACTGGACCGCGGACGGGTTCGAACCTCAGCAGCGTGGTCGGCATGAAGCAGAACCCGACCTTGTCGCTGCGGCGGAGCACCTTGCCGTCCATGCTCAGCAGCTCATAGACCGCGAGCTTGTTGTAGTGCCAGTGAAGATGGGAGTCCCGCTGGTCCCAGACGAACCCATTGGTCTTGCGCCGGACCAGCCTGCCGTCCGCACCCTTGGTGTATTGCCATCCGGGCATCGTCGTGCCGGCACTGTCCCGCCGCTTGCCGAAAAGCATGATCGGCGCCTCGCCCGCGTTGCTAACGATGCTTGAGAAGCTGATCTCGGCCCTCGAGCCGCGGCGGCTGTACTCGAACCTGCTGGCCGGCAGGGCCATCGGATCGGGCAGAGCGCCGGGAGCGCCGTCGATCTGCGATGCCCGGGGAGGCCTGACGGTGGGCCTGCCCGCACCGCGGCCCAGCAGGCGCGTCCCTATCCCCCGCACCTCCCGGCTGTCGGAACGGCGTCCCGGACCGATGAACAGCTTGCGCCACAGCGCCCGGTCGGTCTTCAGCTTGAATCGCTGCGAGAAGTGATTGTTCGCCAGGGTCTTCTCGTCGAGCACACCGTTCGGGTTGATCGTGGCCTCGTAGGTGTATTCACCGTCCGGAAGTGAGATCGACCGTTCGCCCGGATAGAAGACGGGATTGTTGGGGCCCGACAGCCAGACCAGGGAATCGGCCTGCTCCTCCCCGCAGAACATGCCGCTGTTCCACCAGCTCGGAAGCATCGGGCGCCGGCGGGCGTTGCCGCCGGGAAGACCCGCGGCCTGGAAGGTCGAGGAATCGGTCTGGTTGCCGCTGCCGTTGGGGCAGAACGGACCGGTCGACTCGATCACCACGTTGCCCTTCGAATCCTTGATCCGGTAGGTCAGAAAGTCGGCGAGACCCTTGTCGAGAGTCACCTCCAGTCCCGGTACCGTGGTCGCGACGGGCTGTCCCGACGAGCGGTCCACGGTCTGAGCCACGGCAGGGGCTCCCGGGGTCAGGCGATGTGCCCAGATCTCCAGCGGACGGCCACTGGTGGTCAGGAACGGACCCTGGAGAATATTGCCGGAAGAGAAACGGACGCTTCGCTTGGCCCGCACCAGTTCGATTCCACCCCGGTTCGGGGACTTGACCACCAGATCGAGCTGCCTGGCGGCGCTGGCCCCACCCGCAGACGACAGGCAGGCGAGCACGACCGCACCGGCCGTCGCGATCACAGATACGCATCGGCCCCGTGGCCCCCACCGCAAAGCTTCAGTCAACGTGTTCCCCCTGGCGTGTTCCACTCGACCGACCATCGGCCGAGCCGCGGATCATGCCAGAAGAGGTCGGCTCAGTGTGGAACCGGGCACTTCTCCTCGGTGAGCCGTGGCTCGCCGAGCGGGTCGACCACGGGATCCGAGGGACCGCGATCCTCGACCGTCCGGCGGATGACCGTCATCGGCAGGCCGTTCTTCGGGCGCATCGTGATCGCGGCCTCGGCCTCGATCTTCTGGCCCCGCGGGATGTCGAAAACCATCTTTCGGCTGATCATCGCCGCGAGCAGGGTCGCTTCGACGATCGCGAAGGTGGACCCGACGCACATCCGGCGTCCGGCCCCGAAGGGCAGGTAGGCGTGCCGCGGCCTGCCCTTGACGTTCTCCGGGAGGAACCGGCGGGGGTCGTATCCCTCCGGGTTGGGCCAGATGTCGGCGTCGCGGTGGATCATCGTGATCAGAACCATCACGCCCGATCCGGCCGGGATCCGGTAGCCGTTGATCTCGTCGTCCTCGAGAGCCTTGCGGCCGACCATCCATACCGGAGGGTTCACCCGCATCGCCTCTTCGATACAGGCCCGGGTCCAGGGTAGAAGCTCCATGTCGTCCATGGTCGGCACCCGATCCCCGAGATTGGTGTCGACCTCCTCGAGCAGGCGCTCGCGGGCGGCGGGGTTGGTAGAGAGCCAGCGCCAGGTCCAGGAGAGAGCGTTGGATGTCGTCTCGTGCCCGGCCAGCATGAAGGTCATCAGCTCGTCGCCGATCTGCTTGCGCGACATGCGTTCGCCGGTCTCCTCGTCCTTCGCGTCCAGCATCAGCCCGACCAGGTCGTCTCCCGAGTCGGCCTGGGCGTCGCGTTCGGCCAGCACCTGGTCGATGACCAGCCTGAGTTCGGCCAGGGCCCGCTGAAATCTCCGGCCCTCGGGGTTCACCGAGATCGCCTTCTCGAGATCCATTCCGGGAAGCATCGACATCGCGTAGGTGGCGGGCCGGCGGACCATCCTGGTGCCCAGCGTGAGCACGTCGTTCATCGCGGGGCCGACCCGGCGGGCCGTGTCGCCGCTCAGGTCCGCCCCGAAGAGGGCCCGGCCGACCACGTCGAGGGTCAGGGCCATCATCGCCTCGTTCACGTCGACCACGTCACCGTCGATCGCCCGGCCGAAGACATCCCCTTCCAGAGCGTCGGCGGTGGCACTCGTCATCTGCTCGGTGAACGCACTGAGGTGGCGCTTGGCGAACATCGGCTGGACGAGGCGCCGCTGCTTGCGCCAGACCTGGCCCTCACTGGTCAACAGGCCCTCGCCCAGGATGATCCGGAGCAGCTCGTACTCGGCGCCCTTGCCGTAGTTGTCCTGGTTGGTGATCAGGACATGCTTCGCGGCCTCGTGACCGCTCACGATCACCAGATTGCGGCCGCGGGAGTACGTGCAGGCGACGTCGCCGTACTTGAGCGCCATCTCGCACATCGGCTTCATGAAGTCGCGGGCCGAGTTGAGGATGAACTTCTTGTTGTCCAGGCCGGTGGGCCCGGGCGGCAATGGCTTGTTCAAGGTGACTCCTGCCTGACTAGCTTGTTGGCGATCTCGAGCAGCTGACCCCGGATCAGGATCCACTGGTCGTCCACTTCGATGATCGGGTCCATGGTGGCGATCGCGAGTCCGCGCACCGCGGATACCGAGGTCTGCAGAACCGCGTTGAATTCGGCGAGCGGAACGAGTTCCGGCAAGAGTTCGCGGGCACTTCGAAGGATGATCTCCTCGACATCCTGGTTGAGGTCCCGCACCGGCCCCTGGAGCTCGGCATCGGTTCTCGAGGCGAGCTGGATCTCTACCGCGGCGGCGAAGGTCGGTCCCTTGAAGACCACGAAGAGCCGGTCGAGGATGGCGCCGAACCGGTCGACCGGATCGGGCGATTCGGGTGCGGCCGCGACGAACTCCTCGGCCAGACGCTCGGTGACGAAACGCATCGCCTCCACGCTCAGTTCGGCCTTGGTGCGGAAATGGTGCTGAAGCGCCCCGAGAGAGACTCCGGCCCGTTCCGCGGCCAGCCGGGTCGACGTTCCGGCGTATCCACGCTCGATCAGGAGCTCCACGGTCGCGTCGAGCACGGAAGTCCGCGTGGCAGCGGTGCGATCACTCTGCTGGCGTCGAGGAAGGCTCATCCCGCACGAATATACCAGTCAGTCAACCGACTTGTAAATATTTCTCCCAAATTTCCCCCTCCCAGGCGTTCTGGGTCGAATCGGACACCGAATAGCCCTTCGATTCGACCCAGAACGTCTTGGTGAGGCAAGTTGGCAAGAGAAAGGGCCGCCCTCTCGGGCGGCCCTTTCGGCACATCGGACATCGAGTCTGGCCTCAGGGGCCCGTGTAGCCGTTCGCGTAGCAATGCGCGTCCGTCGGATCGCCGACTTCCGGCGTGATGGTCGCGCAGCTGTTGATCGTTCCGTCCCTGAGGAACGTCACCGCGTGGTTGATTCCGTCGGCCGAACGGCGCGGATGCTCATGCGGATCCCCGCCGAAGCCCCACTCTTCGCGCGGCGGAACGTTCTGCAGCGGCGGGGTGCCGATGCCGACATCGCTCTCGGTTCCCTCGGTGAAGCTGACCGGACCGCTGTCGTAGTAGACCAGCATGCTGCCACCGTCGAACGGGAACGTGCTCTGCTGGCTCATCCCGAGGAACGGATCGGCTTCCCAATGCCGGCCCGCGTTCAGCGCCGGCGAGTAGATACTGGCGCCGATCGTCCTCGCCTCGGCCTCGGCCGTGTAGTTCGAGACCTGGTGATCGCCGAACGCGACTCGCATCAGCACATCATGCGGAGGCGTGTTCGGCAGCGGATCGCTGGTCATGCTCTGGGCGTATCCGTTGGCCTCACCACGATCCCAGAGCAGCTGCATGAGACCGAGCAGCATAGGCCGCTCCGCCAGGTCCGGGTAGTTCTTGTACAGCCCGAAGAGCTGGTCCTTGAAGTACCGGTCGGAATCGACAGAACGCTGCAGCAGCGTCGAGTAGTTCATTCCCGGGACGCCGAGCACGCCGTAGTCCGAGTCAGGAGTCAGAGCCATCAGCGCGCCGCCCATGATGCCGCCCTGGCTGATTCCCATGTACTGGCCACGGGTGTCCGGGAAGTCGGACACGTCGATCACCGAAACCTTGTCGGTGGCCGGGTTGCCGTCGTCATCGAGCTGGAAGGCCTCCTGCTGGGCGAATCCGTCCTCGTGGATCATCGCGCGCTGCAGCAGCATGAAGTTCACGAATCCCTGCTGCATGCGATCCACCGCCCGGTGGAAGTTCGACATGTCCTGAAGCGACGGGACGATGGTCGCGAGGTCAGGCAGGGAGAACCCATCCCAGTTCGCGCCACACCACACTCCGCCACCGCCATGAGCGACGTTCCGCGGTCCGGCCGATGTCGCCTGCTCATACGTGCCGAGCAGTCCGTGACCATAGATTCCCGTCTGCCCGGGAACCACAGCGGTGCCGGCTCCTCCCGGCTGGACGGCCTTCGGGATGATGCAGCGGAACGGCACATCCATCGTGAAACTGTCATCGAAATCGATGCTGCCGTCAGCCTTGAAGTTGAACTTCGAGTTCAGAGGCGGGCAGCCGTTGACATTGAGGTAGCAGGGGACGTCGTTGAGGTAGCCCTCGACGTACCGCAGCATGTCGCCACTGGGAACACCGAGATCGTTGCCACCGGGGCCGGTGCCGCAGGTAGGTGCGTCACCCTGGTTGCAGACGGCGCTGATCACGACTTCGGGGCTCTCGCCTTCGATGGTGCGGTTGGCGAGGTTGGTGTCGCCGAGACGCTCGAAAGCGTCGTCGCGGATCTGGAGCGCTCGTGAGGTCACGCTCTTCTGACTGGCGATGGTGAAGTCCCATGCCATGTACAGGCTGGAACGCTCGACCCCGCCCTTCGTGACCACGTCACCGATGACCTGCTCCATGTGGGGACGGCGATTCTCGACCACGTCCTGCTGGGTCGGCAGGTTGTCGCGATAGGCGCGGAACCCGATCGGCGATTCGATCGGCTGGCCGTTCGCGTCCTTCAGGTTGCGGAACGCGACGATGTAGCGCTTGCCGTAGTCGAAGTTCTCGGCCGGCCGGACGATCAGGTTGACGTCCTCGGTGTTGGTCGGATTGGTGTTGATGCCGCCGTCATCACCGGGCTTCGGGTCGACCGTGGTCGGGTTCGCGTCGAGCTCGGCGTAGATCGGCTGGCGAACACCGGTCTCGGCGTCGATCACGATCACGGCCTGGCTCGGGTCGTCATAGGCGTGAAGGTCGTCGAGTGGCACCAGGCCGCTCTTCTCGAAGGCCGCCGGTGTGTCCAGACCCGGAACCTTCAGAACGATCGCGTTGCCGGGGCTGAATCCGTCACCACGGTTGATGTCGGTCACATCGACGTGCGCGCCGGCGGTGTTGGCCGGGGTCGACTCCGCGTGAAGGTCGAGGCGCTTGCCCGTATCGGTCGACGGATCCGCCTTCGTGTAGTAGTCGTTCGGGAACGGCTGCAGGCAGACCGTCGAATCGAGGAAGTCGCAGCGGTCGGGATTGTCGCCGAGCGGAACGGTGACGTACTCGACCGGATCCTTGCACCTGCTCGCGTCCTTGGCGAGACGCTTCGAGCGGGTGGCCGTGGCCTTCTTCTTGCCCTTGCGGTACTTGCCGGTCACCTTGACCTGCTGGGCACCGCACTTGGCGAGCTCCTTCCTGCCGGCCACGGTCAGAGGCAGCGAGATGGTCTTCTTGCCGCGCTTCTTGAAATTGACGGACTTCTTGCCGAAGAGCTTGCCGTTCCTGCCCTTGGCGGCGGTCAGCGCAACCTTGGCCTTGGCGGATGACTTGACCTGAACGGTGAGCTTCTTCGCCTTCAGCAGGCCGGCCTGGTTGCCGGTCTTGATCGCGAGTGTCACCTTCGCCTTCTTGGCCTTCTTCTTCGCCGCGGCGGTGTCGGTCATGACGAGCGAACTGATCGCGACCAGCCCCATCATCAAGATCACTGCCGCGGTCATGGCGCGGCGCATCGGAATTCTCTCGATCAAGTTGATCCCTGCTCCCTCAAATCGGTTGTGTCCAGAACGTCCTCCCGTGAGGACCGTCACATAGTACCGCGCATTTGTGGCAAGGTCTCGCCAGTGAAGCAATCGGACCTCCCCGGCGTAACCCGCACCCCGTCTCGCCTGTTCGCCCACGGCGTCGTCGTCGTGCTGGTCGATGCGGTCTCGCTGCTGCTCCTGGCGGCGATCCTTCCCGGCTTCAAGGTCGATGGCGTCTGGGCGGCGATCGCCACCGCGCTGATGATCGGCCTGCTGAACGCGCTGGTCTGGCCCCTGCTATCGCGGTTCACCCTGCGGCTGACCGTGCTGACACTCGGATTCTTCGGGCTGCTGCTGAACGCGCTGATCGTCGGTGCGGCGATGCTGGCGATGCCCTGGCTGTCCATCGCCGGCCTGTTCGAAGCGGTCGTGATCACCGCCTGCCTGGCGATCGTGACCTCCCTGATCTCGGCCCTGCTGGCGATCGACGAGGACAGCTCCTGGTACCTCAACGTGGTCCAGAGCCAGCTGAGGGTTCGTGGCGAAGTGGACGAGACCGACATTCCCGGCGTGGTGTTCCTGGAGATCGATGGTCTCGCCCACGACGTGCTGCGACGGGCCTTCGCCAACGGAGGAGCCCCCACGCTCGCTTCCTGGGTGCGCGGCGAAAGCCATGACCTGAACGGCTGGGAGACCGACTGGTCCTCGCAGACCGGAGCCTGCCAGGCCGGAATCCTCCATGGCAACAACCACGACATGCCGGCCTTCCGCTGGTGGGAGAAGGACCGCGGCAAGGCGATCGTCACCAACCATCCGCGCGACGCGGCCGAGATCGAACGGCGCCAGTCAGACGGCCGGGGCCTGCTCTCCGACGATGGGGCCAGCCGGGCGAACATCCTCTCCGGGGACGCGCCCAGTTCGATGCTGACGATGAGCACCGTGCTCGAACGGCGCGGCAAGATCGGGCATGACTACGCCGCCTATTTCGCCCGGCCGTACGGGGTGCTGAAGACGGCCGCCTTCACCGTGATCGAGATTTTCCGGGAGCGGCACGCCGCGAGCCGTCAGGTGAGGGACGATGTCCGCCCCCGGATCAAGCGATCGTGGAGCTACGCCGTGATGCGTGCCTGGGCCACGGTCATCCAGCTCGATCTGCAGGTCGCCGCCGTGGTCGGCGACATGCTCGCGGGACGGCCGACCATCTACACGACTTTCCTCGCCTACGACGAGGTGGCGCACCACTCCGGCATCGAGCGGCCGGACACGATGATGACCCTGCGCAGCGTCGACCGCCAGATAGCCCGGATCGTCAAGGCATCGCAGGCCGCGCCCCGTCCCTACCGTTTCGTCGTGCTCTCGGATCATGGCCAGTCCCAGGGTGAGACGTTCAAGGACCGGTACGAGATGACCCTCGAGGATCTGGTCCGCTCGCTCAGCGAAACCACCGGGGACAGGATCGAGGCTCCCGTCGAGGGCGAGGACGACGCTCGGGCCTACATCAACGCTTCGGTGACCGAGGCCGCCAACGACGAGACGGTGACCGGCCGCCTGATCAGGAAGGCGAGCCGGCGTCGGGTCGCCGACGGAGAGGTCGGCCCGGACGCCAGCGGCCGCGACGAAGGACAGGATCAGGACGACGCGATCCCGGAGATATCGGTGATGGCCTCGGGCTGTCTCGGCCTGATCGACTTTCCGCGCGAGCCGGGCCGGATCACGATCGAGCGGCTCGACGAGCTCCATCCCGATCTGCTCGACGGTCTGAAGGAGCATCCCGGCATCGGGTTCGTCCTGATCGACTCGGATCAGTTCGGGGCGATCGCGATGGGATCGCGGGGGACGAACTTCCTGGAGCTGGGCCGGATCGAGGGGGACGACCCGCTGGAGCCTTTCGGCGAGAACGCCAAGGCTCACGTTCTCCGCACCCACGAGTTCCCCCATTGCCCCGACATCCTGGTCAACAGCACCTACTGGGACGAAACCGACGAGGTCGCGGCGTTCGAGGAATTGGTCGGCTCCCATGGCGGCCTCGGCGGCACCCAATGCCACCCGTTCGTGCTCCATCCGACCGAGCTCAGATGGCCCGAGGAGGGCATCGTCGGCGCCGAGAACATCTACCACCTGTTCACCGGCTGGATCGAACAGCTGCGCTCCGGTGCCGGGGCCGATACGCCTCAGTCCAGCGGCATCGACGATCCCGGTTCCAGGACCCTGACCTCGACCTCGGACTCCCCCGCGCCGACCTGATCCGAGAAGCGTCTCGGCGGCCGGATCAGGTGGTGCCGTCCGAACCGGCCGGCGACCATAGGGAACAGGGTGCCCCAATGGATCGGAACCGCGATTTTCGGCCGGATCAGATGGGCCGCCTCGGCCGCCCGGTCCGGATCCATGTGGCCCTCCCCGAGCGTGTGTCCCCAGCCCCAGACCGGAATCAGGGCGACATCTACGTTCGGCGAGAGCCGGTCCATCTCGGGAAACAGATCGGTGTCCCCGGCGAAGTACACCTGCCGGCTGCCGGACACGATGAAGCCCACCGCGTCGCCCGGTCGGGCGAGTGGCCGGCGACGGCCGTCGTGAGCCGCGGGAACGGCGGTGACCGTGACCGCGCCGACCGAGGTCGAGTGTCCGACCGGCAGCTCCTCGACCGCGGTGAATCCACGGCGTCCGAGCAGCTTCGCGGTACCGGGGCCGCCGATGATCCGCACCGCCTTGCCGAAGCGCCTCAGCGACGGCAGGTCGAGATGATCGAAGTGCTGGTGGGAGAGCAGGATCGCGTCGGGCACATCGGCCCCGCTGATCCCGGGGTCGGGAACCTGCCTGCGAAGATGGACGACGCGGCTGCGCAGCACCGGATCGGTGAGCAGATGGGCACCGTCCATGCGGATGTCCACCGTGGCGTGCCCCACGTATGTCAGGTCATTGACGGAGATGGCCGCCGATTATCGCTGACTCGCCGGGCCAGTAGCTAGGGTGGTCGCCTGAACATGCGGCGCAGACCTTTCCAGACCAACTATGCGGGAGCCATCTACGGCACCATCCTCTCGATGGCCGTGATCACCACGGCCAGCAAAGATCCCTCGATCGGGCCGATCATGATCGCGGGTTGGGCGGCCGCGACCGCGATCGTGTTCTTCATCGCCCACGTCTACGCGGACATCGTCGCGGCCGGTTTCGCGAGGCCATCCGAGGCGAAGGACCTGGCCAAGTCGGCGGTCAGGAAGGAATGGCCGATGGTCCAGGGCTCCCTGATTCCCGCGGCGGCGATGCTGCTGGCGCCGCTGGGGGTCGTCTCGACCGAGAAGGCGACCTATGTGGCGATGTACGTGGGCGTGGTGGTGCTGTTCCTGGCCGGTCTCTTCATCGGGTCACGCGAGAATCTCGGCTGGATGCGGATGTTGACGATCGGCGCGATCAACGCCTTCATCGGCCTGCTGATCGTGCTCTTGAAGATCTTTGTCCACTGACGCCGCGCGGCGTCAGTACGTGCGCGCTTCGCGGGCCTGGGTCGTCTTCACGTAGGACATGATGTCGACGAAGAAGGCGAAGATCACGATCAGCCACTCGAAGCCGTCCACCCCCCGGCTGCCGACGTTCCACATCACGATGTAGGCCAGCGTGGTCCAGGGCAGGAAGAAGAACCCGAGCACGGGAACGACCCAGCCGTCCATCGCCTTCCCCACCCAGTCCGAAAATACGAGCACCACGAACAGTGCCAGCCGGGGCGAGATGATGGCGAACAGCGCGACTAGACAGGGCATGATCAGAACCTACATCAACCGTCGCGGGACTTTGAAATTCCGGGTATGGAGGGGCGCCACGGGCGCATCCTGAAAGTCGCCGCGATATGGGCGCCGTAGACGACGGCCATCGAGGCCAGGTTGAGGAAGATCAGCAGCCCGAGGAATCCGGCGAGCACGCCGTACACGGCGCTGTTTCCGCCGGAGACGTCGAACCAGAGGCGCAGGCCGGAGGAGACGAGACCGACCAGCGCGGCGGCCACCACCGCGCCGATCACGGTGCTCGACCAGGGGGTCTTGCCCGGATTGAGCACCCAGAACATCCAGGTGAAGAAGAGGATCCCGAACACACCGATCCCGATCGGACCGCCGAAACGGCCGGCGGCCTCGGTCAGAAAGGCACTGTCATCGATCGCCGAGGCGAGGGGGCGCGAAACGATCAGGCCGACGAAGATCAGCGCGAATGGCAGGGTGATCGCCGTGATCCCGATGTCGAGCAGCTTGTTCTTCGGGAACGATGGCCCGTTGGCCGAGTTCTCGTTGGCGGTCTCGACCGCGTGCCGGAGCGCCCCGACCGCGGAGCTGGTCGAGTAGAGCAGGATCACCGCGGTGATGATGCCGAGACTGCCGGCGCCCTTGGTCAGGCCGTCGAGGAACTTCGCGACTTCGCGCTGTCCTTCGACGTCATCGAAGGGAAGGTTGTCGACCAGTTCACGGATCAGATCGGCCCGGAAGTCGGGCGAATCGAAGATGTTGCTGAGGATCCAGACGGCCAGCAGGAGCAGGGCCGGAAAGGTCATCAGCAC
>Ga0335075_10000152_pt1 | contig 135822 bp, 143 predicted proteins | sample Lox_Sample_24_FD_206723 | JGI IMG/M metagenome (GOLD analysis project Ga0335075, IMG submission 206723) | Soil microbial communities from Loxahatchee National Wildlife Refuge, Florida, United States - Lox_Sample_2.4 | ecosystem: Environmental > Terrestrial > Soil > Wetlands | place: USA... | reverse complement strand
GACCGGCGGTCCGATCTCTTGGGGAAGATCAGAAGCGGCGGGTGACCGTGAGCGCCCACTCGCGCGGGCGGCCCGGCTGCGCCTTCACGAAACCGGCGCCGGCGCCGCGGAGATCGAACGAGGTCAGGTAATAATATTCGTCGAACAGGTTGGTGACCTCCAGCGCCACCTGCCAGTCATTGTCATTGTCGCGCCAGGTGAGGCGGGCATTGGCGATGGTGAAGGACGGCAAGGCGAAGCCGCCGCTGGTCACGCCGCCGGCCGTGGCGCCGTTATAGGACATGTCGAAGCGCGGCGTGAGCGTGCCGCGGGTGCCCAGCGGGATCTCGTACTGGATGCCGAAGCTCCACTTCCATTCCGGCAGCGCCGGCGGCCGCTCGCCCAGGCCGCCGATGATCGACGGGTCGGTGGAGCAGATGTCGGTTTCGCCGGGATTGAGCGGGCGGACCACGGTGATCTGCACGCAATCATAGGTGAAATCGATCCAGCTCAGCGAACCGTCGATCTGCAGGCCGTCCACGGGCCGGGCGAACACTTCGACCTCGAGACCCTGGATGTGGGCGTCGCCGGCATTTTGCGGCAGCGCGCACGGCCCCGGCCCGCCGAACTGCGGACAGGAGAGCAGGGCCAGCTGGATGCCGTCATATTGGGCGTAGAAGGCCGCGACGTTCAGGCGCAGGCGCCGGTCGAACAGGTCGGTCTTGATGCCGAGCTCGTAGTTGGTGAGCACCTCCGGGCCGAAGCCGCGGGCCTGGGCCGGGTTGAATGGACGCGGGCCGACGCCGCCGCCCTTGAAGCCCGTCGAGGTGGTCGCATAGACCAGCACCTCCGGCGAGAAGCGGTAGTCGACGCTGAGGCGATAGTCGGTCCGGTTGCCGTCGAAGGTGGCGACGGTGCCGGTCAGGCCGCCGAGAAACGGATTGAACGAGCCGTCCGGATTGGAGCGGTTGAACTCGTAATCCTTATGCTCCTCCGTGTAGCGCAGGCCGCCGGTGATCGTGAGATTCTCGATCGGGCGCCAGATGGCCGTGCCGAACAGGGCCCAGCTGTCCGCATTCACCGGATCGTGGTTCGGCGCGTAGATGAACTGCAGCGGGATCGCCGCGTAGCGGATGTCCTGGAAGGTGAAATATTCGGTCCGCTGATCGTTATAATAGCCGCCCAGGGTGATATCGAAGCCCTCGAAGAGCTGCGCGTTGAGGCGGAGCTCCTGGCTCCAGAACCAATAGTCCAGCGCATTCTGGCCGAAGCCGATGTTCGACGGCGACAGATCGTCGTCGGCGTTGAAGCGGTTGTTCCACTCGCGATAGGCGGTGATGGACTGGATCTGGACGTTCTCGGCGACGTTGAAGTCGGCGTTCAGCGCCAGCCCCCAGCCCTCGAACGTGCTCTCGTCCGTGCCCGACGTCGCGATCAGCGGGATGCCGGGCGCCGCGGGGCCAGCCCAGACGATCGCCGGCTGCGCGAAGGCGCTGTAGTTGCAATAGCGGCCGCAGATGAATTGCGGACCGAAGGCCGGGCCGATGTTGAGCGTGTTGCCGGGGGCCTGCGTCGCGACCAGCACCTCGGGGGCGATCGTGCGATGATCGCGCGTGTAATCGCCCGACAGCACCACATCGACGTCCGGATTGGGGTGGTAGCGCAGCTGGCCGCGCACGGCGGTATAGCCCACGCCGCCATGATGGCTGACGGTGCAGTCGCCAGGCGTGCGGGTGGCGGCGATGCCGCTGTTCGGGAAGGCGCAGCCATAGTCGATCCGCTCGACATAGCCGCGCTGCTGCCGCGCGGTGCCGGAGATGCGGCCGTAGAGACCGTCGGCGATGGTGAAGGTGGCGCCGCCGCGAATGCCGATCAGGTTGCGGCTGCCGTAGCTGGCCTCGACGAAGCCGCCGCCGTCGCCGTCCGGGCGCCGCGTGATCAGGCGAATCGCGCCGCCGACCGAGTTGCGGCCCTGCAGCGTGCCCTGCGGCCCGCGCAGGATCTCGATCCGCTCGAGATCGAGCAGCTCGAAATTGGCGCCGGTCAGCGAGGAATAATAGACGTCGTCGATATAGAGGCCTACGCCCGGTTCGTAGGCGGGGCTGAAATCGAACTGGCCGATGCCGCGGATCGAGGCGCCGATCGACGGGCCGAAGGAGGCGCCCTGCTGGCGCAGGGTCACGTTCGGCGCCTGGTTGGCGACCTCCACGAGGCTGTCCTGACTGCGCTGCTCGAGCAGCTCGGCCGGCAGCGCGGTGATCGCGAGCGGGATGTCCTGCAGCCGTTGCTCGCGGAACTGGGCGGTGACGACCACTTCCTGGCCGTCTTCCTGGTCGGCGGCCTGCGCGGCCGGCGCCGGATTGTCCTGCGCGAACGCTGGCGAGGCGGCCGCGATGCTGATCAGTGAAGCGGAAGCGATAAATGCGCCACGCACGAAGCGCCGGCGGAGACCGAGCCTGTTCATCCTAACCCCTCCCATGTCGCGGCCGCCCCGCCTGATTTTTCAGGTTGCTTACGGGACCGCCGAATGGCCACACCAAGCTATATATGTTTGTGTAACATACAATGCTGAATTTGTATGTCACACACGATTTCTCGGGGTGTAGCGATCCGGCAACAGCGCCGCCGCGCTGCCGCCCCGGGGCTCAGCGCAGAGCCTGCTGAATCACCGGATGCGCATAGTGGAATTCGACATGCGCGCGCTCCGGCCACATCGGCCTGATTTCGCTCAGCAATTCGTCGGGACCGAGCGGATTTTCCGGGAAGGTGACGCTGGCCGGACGGAGGTGCGCCGCCTGCCTGGCCCAGCCCGCTTCATAATCGGCCTGCCACTGGACGCGGTAATCGAGCCGCCGGATTTTCCACACGCCCTGCTCGCGAACATAGTCGTTCTCGTAGACCCCGGCCTCCCAGAATTGGGCCGGCAGGCCCTCCGGGGCATCGGCCCGCGACTCGTGGCTGCCGCCCGCGAGCAGGGCGCGGAACCGGCCTTTCGCGGTCGCGCCGTCCTCGGCGACGGTGACGATGTCCTGCATCTGGAAATGATCGAGCAGGAAGCCGTCGACGGGGCCCGGCCGGCCGCCGGTGAAAAAATTCTGGAACCAGGTCTTGTAGAGCCGGGCGGCGCCGGCCTTGCCGCGATAGACGCCGGACAGGAAGATCACCTCGCCATCCTCGGCGAAGAGATCGACCACTTCGTCGTACATGCAGACGTCGATATAATAGCCGTAGGCGTAGTGAAGCTTGCGAATCGCGTTCACGTCCTCGAGACGCGCGACCCGCGCGGAAAGCGCCTCGATCTCAGCCCTGAGCGCCGCCTCGTCCGCCATCCTCGCCCTTTCCGGGTTTGTATGGCACGCATACTATGCTGCGCAGCATAGGAATCAAGCGGGCTTGTAAAAGGTCAGGTGTGGATGCGGTCCAGCAGCCCCATCAGGGTCTTCACCTCGTTCTTGCTGAACCGGCTCTTCAGCCATTTCTCGTGCTGGAGGATGGCATGGCGGGCGCGCAGCAACAGGTCGCGGCCGGCGTCGGTGAGATAGAGCGTCTTGCGCCGCCGGTCCTCGGGCGAAGGGCCGCGCTGCAGCAGGCCGCGGCCCTGCAGGCGATTGACGATGCCCATGGTGGTGGCGCGGTCCATGAACAGGCGCTGGGCGAGATCGGTCTGCGCCACGCCCGGATTGTCGTCGACCAGCCAGAGCACCGAGACCTGCTTCTGGGTCAGGTCCAGATCGGCGAAAGTCTCCATGAAGTGACGATAGACGGTGACGTAGGCGAGCCGGATGTGGAAGCCCAATATGTCCTTGATGTCGCCGACCTGGCTCAGGTCCACGGGATCGACGGCAGTCTTGCCGGATTTGACCAAATCCACTCCCCCTCTTCGCTCTTGCCCGACTGTCAGCGACGCGTACCTTTAGACCAACGGGAACGGCCTGTCCAAATCCTCTGTGGGCTTCCGCCCGGGCCGCATGTCAACTCGTCCGCGCAGCCATGGAGGCAGGAACCGATGATCGAACCGAATTTCGAATTCGTCTACGAGGCCGAGGCCGTGCTCGGCCCGCCGGTGGCGCAGGGCAGCGCGCCCGACGGCGAGCGCCGCTTCATCCCGATCCTCTCCGGCCGTTTCGAGGGGCCGCTGCTGAAGGGCGCGTTCGTCGAGGGCGGCGCGGACTGGCAGGTGACGCGCCCGGACGGCGTGCTTGTGCTCGACGCCATCTATGCGCTGCGGACCGACGACGGCACGATCATCCAGGTCCGCAATCGCGGCATGCGCGCCGGGCCGCCCGAGGTGATGGCGGCGATGGCGCGCGGCGAGCGGGTCGACCCGACCTCGGTCTATTTCCGAACGGCGCCGCAATTCGTGGCGCCCGCGGGTCCGTATGACTGGCTGAACCGCGCCGTCTTCATCTGCACCGGCGAGCGCTGGGTCGACGGCATCCGGCTCTGGGTGTGGAAGGTCACCTAGACCCTTAAAGAGAGCCTGATTCACACTTTCGGCGGAAGCGCGCAACGCTTCCACCTCCAACGATCAGGCTCTAGGTCCCCGCGTTGCGGGCGACGCTCTCCTCCATGCGCGCGATCTGCTGGGGAGTCGCCTCGGGCTGGGCCCGCTTCCATTCGGCATAGTCCATGCCGTAGATCGCCCGCCGCGCCTGGTCGCGGCTCATGGGCCTGCCGGCCTCCGCGGAGGCCTCCGCCACCCAATCGGCCAGGCAATTGCGGCAGAAGCCGGCCAGACCCATCAGGTCGATATTCTGCGCATCCTGACGGTGCTTCAGGTGCGCCACGAGCCGGCGGAAGGCGGCGGCGGCGACATGATCGTCAATCTCGTCCATCAGACAGGTTCTCCGGCGTCTCTCGCCCGCTGGATCAGGCGGGCCTCGTCCCGCGGCAGCTGGCGGATCAGGATGATGAGGAAGATCACGATCGGCGGCCCGAACCAGTAGACGCTGAGGATCGCGCTGCCGAGATCGCCGCCGTTCAGATCGCTGATCAGCCCGACCATATAGGGCCCTACGCCGAGGCCGACGATGGTCTGGGCGAGGATGTAGAAGCTCATCACCACGCCCCGCATCCGGGGCAGCACCAGATCGAGCAAGGTCGCGTAGACGGGCGGCAGCCAGGCGCAGAGCACGATCGAATAGAGGACGAACCAGAGATAGAAACTGGTCACGTCCGGCGCCCGGTAGGTGATGAAGCCGAGGAAGGGCGAGACGCCGAGCGAGAAGAGCGTGACCCAGACGCGCCCGCCCGCCCAGCGCTTGCACGCCCAGTCGGAAATCGGCCCGGCGATCAGCGCGCCGGCGACGCCGATCACGGCGGAGAGCAGGCCGAAATGCAGCGCCGTACTGGCCTGGCTCTGCTGGAAATGCTGGACGATGAAGGTCGGCGTCCAGCCCATCACGCCGTAATTCACCACCGACTGCAGCGAGGCGACGCCGATGACCAGCCACACCGCCGGTGCGCGGGCGATCACCGCGAAGGCCGGGCGATCGGTGAGGCTCGTCGCCTGCAGCCAGTTCAGCAGGACATAGGCGCCGAGCCCCGCGATCGACCATTGCAGCGCGCTGCCGCTGACCGTCAGGCCGAACAGGTGCAGCGGCGGCACGTGCGGGCGCAGCGACTCCGTCCAGAGCGTGAGCGCGACCGCCGCGGCCACGATCGAAGCGAGCCCTGCGAGATTGGCCAGCCAGAGCGCGGCGGACGCGCGGCGGCGGCTGAAATTGATCCAGCAGAGGATGGGAAGGATCGCGAGCAAAGTATCCCAGGCCGCGCCGAAGGGCCGCGGATCCGCCTTGGACGCCACCCCGTCAGCGGCGCCGCGCGTCGGCTCGGGCATGCGCGCGAGGAACCAGCCGAGGATCAGGCCCGGAATGGCGGCGGTGAGGAAGGCGAACTGCCAGCCCCGGAGGCCGAGCGGCGCCTCCCCCGCGGGCCAGGCATTGTTCCACCATTCGGCGCTCAGCCCGCCCATCACGATCGCGCCGCCCAGGCCGAGGGCGGTCGCCGCCGCGATCCAGGCGGTGATCATGCCGCGCTTCTCGCGGGGGAAGGAGTCGGCGAGGAGGGAGAGGCCAGCCGGCTGCACGCTCGCCTCGCCGATGCCGACGCCGAGCCGCGACAAGGCAAGCATGGCGAAGCTGTTCGCGGTGCCGGCGAGCGCGGTCGCGCCCGACCAGGCGATGATCGAGATGGACAGCAGCCGGGTCCGCACCCAGCCGTCGGCGAGCCGCCCGAGCGGCAGCGAGAAGATCGCGTAGAAGAGTGCGAAGACGGTGCCGTAGAGCAGGCCGATCTCGGCCCGGGCGATGCCGAGGTCGCGCTCGATATGCGGGACGAGGATGGCGAGGATCTGCCGGTCGACCATCGACATGGCCTGGGTGAGCGAGACCAGGATCAGGGCGATCCAGGCGGCGCGGCCGCCGAGTTTCGCGGCGTCGGTCGATGAAGCGTTCGAGGCCACCTTACTCATCCTCTCGTCATCCCCGCGAAAACGGGGATCCAGTCTTCTTCTCTACCCGCCTTCAGCACGGAAGCTGGAGCCCGCTTCCGCGCGACGGACGGGTCGGCGCGGGGCCTAGCCCTCGTGCACCGCCTTCAGCACCATGCAGGCCTCGACGCCCTCCGGCCCGTCCTCCGAGCCGTGGCCCGACCAGCGCACGCCGCCGAAGGGCGCGTCCGCGCCGCCGATCATGTTGGTGTTGATCCCGACCATGCCCGACTCGATCTCCCGGGCGACGATCTTCTGGCGCCGGCTGTCCGCCGTCCAGGCATAAGCGGCGAGGCCGTAGGGCAGCCGGTTGGCCTCGGCGATCATGTCCTCCTCGCCCCGATGGGGATTCAGGATGGCGACGGGGCCGAACGGCTCCTCGTTCATGATCTCGGCGTCGAGCGGCACGTTGGAGAGGACGGTGGGCGCATAGAAATAGCCCTGGTTGCCGATCCGCTCGCCGCCGGTGTGGAGGGTGCCGCCCCGGGCGACGGCGTCGCCGATCAGCCGCTCCATCGCGTCCGGCCGGCGCGGATTGGCCATCGGCCCCATCTGCGTGTCCGGATCGAGGCCGTTGCCGACCTTGATGGTCTTCACCCGCGCGGTGAAGCCGGCGACGAAGGAGTCGAAGACATCCTCCTGGACGATGAAGCGGGTCGGGCTCACGCAGACCTGGCCGGAATTGCGATATTTGGCGGGCGTCATCACGTCGAGCACGCGATCGACCTCGACATCGTCGAAGACCAGCACGGGGCCGTGCCCGCCCAGCTCCATCGTCGTGCGCTTCATGTCGTCGGCGGCGAGCTTCATCAGATGCTTGCCGACGACCGTCGAACCGGTGAAGCTCAATTTGCGGACGATCGGGCTGCCGAGCAGGTGGCGGGAAACCTCGTCCGGCACGCCGAACACGGCCTGGGCGACCTCCTTGGGCAGACCCGCGTCGAGCAGGGCCTGCAGAACCGCGAGCGCCGAGGCCGGCGTCTCCTCCGCCGACTTCATGATCACCGAGCAGCCCGCCGCGATCGGCGCGCCGAGCTTGCGGCCGGGATTGCCGACCGGGAAATTCCAGGGCGAGAAGGCGGCGACCGGGCCGACCGGCTCCTTCGTCACCGTCGAGCGCGTCCCGGCGGGGCGGACCAGGGTGCGCCCGTAGAGCCGGAAGACCTCGCCCGCATAAAAGTTGAACAGGCCCACGTTCATCATCACCTCGATCCGCGCCTCGGCGAAGGGCTTGCCCTCCTCCATGGTCGCGACCCGGGCGATCTCGTCGGCGCGCTCGGCCATCAGCCGGGCCGCGCCCTGCAACACGGCGGCGCGCTGCTGCGGCGTCGACTCGCGCCAGATGCGGAAGCCGCGCTGCGCCGCGTCCAGCGCCCGGTCGAGATCGGCGGGATCGGCGAGCGGCAGTTCGCCCAAAGCCTCGCCGGTGGCGGGATTGCGCACGGTGAAGGTGCGGCGGCCGGCGGCGGGCACGCGCTCGCCGTCGATGATCATGTGGAGCGAAGGATAGGTCATGCGTCTTTCTTACGGCCCTCTCACCCGGTGGGAAGCAGGAAAGCACGACGTCGTACGATTTCCGCGTCCCTCCCGGCGGCCGTTTCGGAACGGCTCTTGCCAAAACCGGGAAATTTGTATTGTTCCCTTACAAATATGCGCTGACTCGGCAAGCCCGCGTGGGCGGGAAAATGCCGGCGGCGAAGGGAGGGGAAGGATATGCGGGATCTGTCTGGCAAGACCGCCTTCGTCACCGGCGGCGCCTCGGGCATCGGCCTCGGCATCGCCATCGCGCTGAAGAAGGCCGGAATGAAGGTCGCGATCGCCGACATCAGGCAGGATCATCTCGACGCCGCGGTCGCGGAGCTTGGCGCCAATGAGGACGGGGGCGAGGTGCTGGCGCTCCGGCTGGACGTCACCGACCGCGCGGCCTTCGCGGCGGCCGCGGATGCGGCGGAGGCCCGCTTCGGCAAGATCCACCTGCTGGTCAACAATGCCGGGATCGGCGTGGTCGGCCCGGTCGAGATCGCCTCCTATGGCGACTGGGACTGGTCGACGAGCGTCAATCTGGGCGGCGTGATCAACGGCGTGGTGACGATCCTGCCGCGCATCCTCGCCCATGGAGAAGGCGGCCATATCGTTTCCACCGCCTCGATGTCCGGGCTGATGCCGCATCCGGGCGCGGTGATCTACACGACGACCAAGGCGGCGGTGATCGGGATGATGGAGGCCATGCGCGGCGAACTGGAGCCGAAGGGTGTGATCTGCTCGGCTTTCTGTCCGGGCGCGGTGGCCACCAACATCCAGGAATCGGGCAAGACCCGCCCCGACAAATATGCCGAGACCGGCTATGCGGAGAGCGACAAGCGCCGCCAGGGCAGCGCCGATTTCGGCCATCTCTTCATGACCAAGGAGGAGGTGGGCGAGCGCGTCCGCGAAGGGATCGAGGGGGACGAACTCTTCATCTGCACGCACCGGGAATTTCTGGACGGAGTCACGTCCCGCGCCGAAGCTATGGTCGCGGCAATCCCCGATCGGGCGGAGAATGAGGACTACAGGAAGGTCTTCGGCATGCTGATGCACAATCCGATCTATGCCGCGGAGAAAGCGCGGCAGGCGGCGAAGAAGGGCTGAGGCCGGTGCACCCCGATGAGTGATCCCCGCTGAGTCATCCCGGCGGAGGCCGGGACCCATGAGCACGGTTCCTGAGGCTGGCCGGAAGCGGCAGCACTTCCTCCGGGCAGCGCGGAGTTCATGGGTCCCAGCCTTCGCTGGGATGACTATTATTTGCTCAATCCCCCTGCCAGCCCGATCAGCGCCTCCGCCAGCGCGTCCGGCGCCGACAGGAACGGGCTGTGGTCCGCGTCCAAGGTGGTGACGCTGGCGCAGGGCTGCAGACTCTGCATCCAGCGCTGGTCCTCGATCGGGATGGTCCGGTCGTGCAGGCATTCGACATAGTGGCGCGGCACCGTGCCGTAGCGCTCGGGCGTCAGGCTGAGCGGAGTCTGGCGCGGGCCGTTCGGCTCGGCGGCGAGGCGGGAAAGCGCGTCCGCGGCCAGATCGGGCGGCGAGAGATTGGCGAAGACGGGCGCCGCATGGTCGCGGTCGATGACCGTGCCGTGCCCGCCTGGCGTCGGCCGGATGATCGCCTGGAAGGCCGGATTGGGCGCCTGTCCCTCGCGGAACTGCACGCGGGAGATGCCGCTCGGCATCAGCACCGCGCAGATATAGACGAGCGCCGCCATCGCCCCGGGGTCGCGCTCCGCCGCCTGGCTCAGCACGATCCCACCGCGGCTGTGCCCGCAGAGCAGGACCGGACCCGGCTGGGCGCGGCAGGTCTCCACGGCGAAGGCGGCCCATTGGTCGAGCGTGACCCTGGCCAGCGTCTCGTCGTCCCCGCCCATGCCGGGCAGGTCCGGGGCGACCAGGCGGTGGCCGGCGCCTTCGAGCCGCGCGCGCAGCGGCGCGAAGCTCCAGCCGCCATGCCAGGCGCCGTGGATCATGACGAAGCTGGCCATGGCCGCCCTACTGGAGCGCGACCAGGTCCGGAATCACATGCCCGGCCGCCCTGAGCCGCGCCCGCGCGGCCTTCAGCGTGTTCTCCATCAGGCAGGCGATGGTCATCGGCCCGACCCCGCCCGGCACCGGGGTGATCGCGCCGGCGACATGCTTCGCCTCCTCGAAGGCGACGTCGCCGACGATGCGGTGGCCGCCCTCGGGCTTCTCGACGCGGGTGGTGCCGACGTCGATCACCACCGCGCGCGGCTTGATCCAGTCGCCGCGCACCAGGCCGGGCTTGCCGACCGCGCTGATCAATATGTCGGCGCCGCGGCAGACGAAGCGGGTGTCGCGGGTGTGGATATGGGTCATCGTCACCGTCGCCCGCGCCTCGAGCAGCAAAGCCGCCATCGGCTTGCCGACGATGTTGGAGCTGCCGATCACCACGGCGTGGCTGCCGGTGAGATCGGGGACGATCGACTGGATGATCTTCATGCAGCCGAGCGGCGTACAGGGGATGAGCCCCTCCGCCCCCTGCGAGAGCAGGCCGGCATTGAGCGCGTGCAGCCCGTCCACGTCCTTGGCCGGATCGATCGCCGCCATGACGCGCAAGGTGTTGATGCCGTTGGGCAGCGGCAGCTGGACGAGGATGCCGTCAATCTCGCCGCGCGCGTTCAGCTTCGCCACTTCGGCGAGCACCCTCTCCTCGCTCGCGTCGGCCGGCAGCGCGATCACCTCCGCGGCGAAGCCGATCTCGCGGGCGAGCTTGGTCTTGCTGTTCACATAGACATGGCTGGCCGGGTCGTCGCCCGCGAGGATCACGGCAAGGCCGGGCACCCGCGGCAAGGTGGCCATGGCGGCCTTCACCTGGTCGACAACCTGGGCCGCCAGGGCCCGCCCATCAATCAACTCGGCAATCATGTTAACGCGCTCCACTCCATGTTCGAAGGCCCGGGGTCGTGTGGTCCGGCATGGCCAGCGCCTCCTTCGTCGCCGGCCGCGCGTCAACCCGCCGGCGCCAGTCGACGAGGCGGGGAAAGCGGCTGTCCACCGCCATCTCCGGGAACATCCGGTCCACCATCATCCCGCAATGCGAATAGAAATTGATGTCGGCGAGCGTGTAGGTCTCGCCCGCCAGCCAGGGCGTCTCGGCCAGCTGCGCCTCCACTTTGGCCAGCGCGACCTCGATCTTGCGGGTCGCATTGTCGAGATCCGCCTGGGAGAAGCCGGACCGCGCCGTCCGCCATTTCTCGCGCTGCTCGTGGAGCGGGATATTCTCCAGCAGCTTCTCGAATTCGCCGCTCTCGATGTTGCGGGCGATGATCCCGACCAGCCGGTGCCAGCCGTGGATCGAGACGAAGTTCATCACATGCTCGTCGACGAACTTGTTCCAGATCCGCATCCGCGCATTGCCCTCCGGATTGTTGGGGCGGAGCGCGGGCAGGTCCGGAAAAGCGTCCTCATAATATTCGTTGATCGCCGTGGTCTGCGTGACGATCACGCCGTCATGGTCGAGCACGGGCACCTGCCCGTCCGGGTTGAGCGCGACGAACCACGGCTGGTGCTGCTCGAACTTGTGCAGGTTCACATAGACGCTCTCGAAGGCGAGGCCCTTTTCGAAGAGCGGGAGCATCGACTTCAGCGAATTGGCCAGCGGCTCGGCATGATAATATTTGAGCGCCATCGGTCAGGCCCTCCAATAAGCGAAGGCGCGGATCTCGGCCGAGGCGCGCGGGACGGGGTTTTCGGCGCTGCTGTCCGCGAAGGCGACGTGCGGCACGCCGACGATGTCCGGATCGGCGGTGTCGAACTGCTTGAAGATGAGCGCCTCGTCCGGGCGCATGTCGCGATAGTAGAACCAGCGGTGCCGCGGATTGGCATGATAGAGCGAGGAGCCGAAGCGATATTCCTCGATGCCGACGCCGTCGACGCGCGCCTCGCCGGTGACCCGGTCCGCCTCGGTCACGCTGTTGGCGGCGCAGACGGCGAGCGGCAGGTCCTGCGGCGGCTGGGTCAGCACGCGCCAGATGTTGAAGCCGACATAGCGGCCGGCGAGCAGGGCGTCCTTGTCCGGATGGTCGCCGAGGCCCAGCGCGGCGAACTGGGCGAAGCTCTCCCGCGAGACGTCGACATGGACGAAGCCGGCGGGCAGCGAGTTCACGAAGGCGTCGCGATTGCGCTGCTTGGAGAAGCGCAGCACGGTGCCGCGCGCGACGACATGATCGGCGCCGGTCAGACCGCGGATCAGCGCCTCGACCTCGCGGGCGTAGACGGTCGCCGTCGCGTCGGCATCCTCGAAGTCGGTCACCGCGCTCTTGTGGGGGACGAGCGTGAAGCCTTCGACCTCGAGGCGCGGCGGCCGCTCCGCCTGGCGGGCGTCGGCGATGCCGACCCGGTGCGGCTCAAGCACCAGATTGTCGCGGTCGTGATCCTTGGCGTAGAAATAGGGCATGGAATCCATCGCCCCGAGATAGTTGATCTCGGCTTCGACGGTCCGCGGCCCGGATGCGAGCGTGGCCATCTTCCCTCTCCCGACTCGGCGTTCTCATTTGTATGCAACGCCTACTATTTTCCCTTTAACGCGAAGGATCGAGCGTGCCAAGCATGCCGCCGTCGATCGACCAGCTCTGCCCGGTCACGTGGCTGGCCGCGTCGGAGAGCAGGAAGGCGGCGACTTCGGCCACTTCGTTCGCGCCGCCGGTGCGCCCTTGCGGCACGATGCCGGCGAGCCGCGCCATCGCGCCGGGCGGCAGCCCGTCGAGCATCGGCGTCTCGATGAAGCCGGGGACGATGCAGTTGACGCGGACCCCGTGCGGCGCGGCCTCGGCGGCGACGGCGCGGGCGAGGCCGAGCACGCCATGCTTGGAGGCGACATAGGCCGCGTTCATCGGCATGCCGCGCTCGCTGGCGAGGCTGCCAGTAACGAGGATCGCGCCGCGCCGGCGGTGGATCATGCCGGGCAGGACATGCTTGATCGCGCGGAACGGGGCGATGAGGTTGACCGCCAGCACCGCCTCGAAATCCGCGTCCGCATAATGCTGGACCGGGCCGAAGGCGCCGCCCGTGCCGGCATTGGCGAAGAGGCCGTCGATCGGCCCCTGCGCCGTGGCCGCCGCCTCGAGCGCGGCGATGAGCGCGTCCTTGTCGGCGACATCGGCGGGGAAGCCCCGGGCGGCATCGCCGATCTCGCCGACGGCGATGTCCAGTGTCTCCGCGCTCCTCGCGATCAGGCTGACCCTGGCGCCCCGTTCGGCGAGCAATGTCGCGGTGGCGAAGCCGATCCCGGTCGAGCCGCCGGTGACGACGACATGGCCGCCAGCCGTCACGCCAGCCCCAGCACCCGGGCCGCATTGTCCTTCATGATCAGCGGCAGCACCTCCTCCTTGAAGCCCACCTCCTTCGCCGCCTCCAGCCATTTCAGCGGATGGATCAGCGGGAAATCGCTGCCGAACAGCATCTTATGCTTCAGCTGCGTATTGGCGTAGCGGATGAGCTGCGGCTGGAAATAGCGGGGGCTCCAGCCGCTGAGATCGATGAACACATTGTCCTTGTGCAGCGCCATGGACAGGCTCTCGTCGACCCAGGGCCAGCTCGGATGGGCGAGGATGATCTTCATGTCCGGGAAGTCCACGGCGACGTCGTCGACCAGCATCGGCTCGCCATATTTGAGGCGCATGCCGCCGCCGCCGCGCATCCCGGTGCCCATGCCAGAATGGCCGGTGTGGAAGATGACCGGCAGTCGATAGTGGTTGATCACCTCGTAGATCGGATAGCCCATCGGATCGGCCGGATGGCAGTTCATCGCGATGTGATGGAATTTGAAGCCCTTCACCCCCGCATTCTCGATCAGGTCCCGCGCCTCGCGGGCGCCGAGCTTGCCCTTGTGCGGATCGATCGAGGCGAAGGGGATGACGATGTCGGTGTTCTTCGCGGCGATCTCGGCGATCTCGTAATTGGAGACGCGCTTCGCCCCCATCCCGCTCTCGGCATCGACGGTGAACAGGCAGAAGCCGATCCGCGCCTCGCGGTACAATTCGATGATCTCGGGGATTTTGGGCCGTTCGCGCGGCGCCTTGAAATAGGCGCTGGCCGCGTCGAAAAACTCGGCCATGACCGGGTCCTCCGGATCGTGGCACGACACCTCGGCATGGACGTGGACGTCGATGGCCTTGAGTTTGGATATGTCAATCGGCAACGGCTTTTCCTTACGTCATTGCGAGCGAAGCGAAGCAATCCAGTGCGGGGTCTCGCGCTCTGGATTGCTTCGTCGCTTCGCTTCATTCGGGGACGTACCTTTTCGCGAAAAGGTACGTGTCCCCATTCCGGTTAAAGCGCGATGATGACCGTCTTCAGCTCGGTATAGGCCTCGACGCCCTGCCGGGCCTGCTCGCGGCCGAGGCCGGACTGCTTGTAGCCGCCGAAGGGCAGCGCGGGATCGATCATCGAGTGGCAATTGCCCCAGACCGTGCCCGACTTAATCTTCGCGGCCAGCTTGTGCATGTTCGAAAGATCCTTGGTCCAGACGCTGGCGCCGAGGCCGTAGAGCGTGTCGTTCGCGGCCTTCGCCACCTCGTCCAGATCGTCGTAGCGCTGGGCGACGAGCACCGGCCCGAAAATCTCCTCGCGCACCACGCTCATCTCCGGGTTCACGTCCACCATCACGGTCGGATTGACGTAATAGCCTTCCGATCCGCAGGCGTCGCCGCCGGTCAGGATCGAAGCGCCGGCCTTCCGGCCCTGGTCGATATAGTCCATCACCCGGCGCTGCTGCTCGTCGGAGACGAGCGGGCCCATATGGGTGTCGGGATGGAGGCTCGGCCCGGGCGCCCAGTGCGCGGCATGATTGGCGACGCCCTCGACCAGTTTGTCGAAGATCGAGCGGTGCGCGAACAGGCGCGAGCCCGCCACGCAGATCTGCCCGGAGTTGAAGAAGATCGCGCCCGCCGCGCCGCCCGCGGTCGCGTCCACGTCGACGTCCGGCAGGACGACGACCGGGGACTTGCCGCCCAGCTCCAGCGTGACGCGCTTCAGCGTGTCGGTGGCGGCGCGGTTGATGATCTTGCCGACCTCGGTCGAGCCGGTGAAGGCGACCTTGTCGACATCCGGATGGCGGACCAGCCGGTCGCCGGCGGTCTCGCCGAGGCCGGTGATGACGTTGATCACACCGACCGGGAAGCCCGCCTCGGCGATCAGGTCGGCGAGGCGGAGCGCGGTCACCGAGGTCTGCTCGGCCGGCTTCAGCACGATCGTGCAGCCGGCGGCGAGCGCCGGCGCGATCTTCAGCGTGGCCATGATCATCGGGAAGTTCCACGGCACGATCTGCGCGGCGACGCCCACGGGCTCGCGGCGGACATAGGCATGGAAGGCGCCCCGCGGCGCCGCCATCGGATCGATATGCTCGCCGCCCAGCTTGGTCGCCCAGCCGGCCATGTAGCGCAGCATTCCGATCGAGGCCGGGATGTCGAGCGCGGCGGCGATGCCCTTGGGCTTGCCGTTGTCGATCGCCTCGAGCTCGGCGAATTCGTCGGCATGGGCCTCGAGCAGGCTGGCGAGCTTGTGGATCAGCAGCTCGCGGGCGATGGCGGGCATGCCCGTCCAGCGGCCGTCGTCGAAGGCGGTGCGGGCGGCGGCGACGGCGCGGTCCACATCCTCGTTGGTCGCATCGACGAAATGGCCGACCTCGCGCCCTGTCGACGGATCGATGACGGGCAGGGTCTTACCGCCGGTGGAGTCCACCCATTCGCCGTTGATGAACAGCTGCGGCTTGCGCGCCAGGGCCTTGCTGGCGGCGTCGGAATAAGCCGGCTGGGCGCTGATGCGGGTCATCTCGTTCATGTCGCTCTCCTCGGAACCCCTGTTCTCGTTGCTGAGTCGCGGTCTAGCATGGGCTAGGCGAAATACGAAGTGTCACTTACAAAGTTCGCGGTCGTTCGAATCGGGGTTTTCGTGTGCCCTGATTCACGTTTCAGGCGGAAAGCCTGACCCGATCAAGGCTGTGGAGAGGGAATGATAGAGGCAAATCTGGATTCGGTCCTGAGCTTTGCCCGCACCAGGCCGCGGCAGCTCGCGCTTGCCGACCTAGAGAGCGGGCGGCGCTGGACCTATGCCGAACTGGACCGCGCGGCGGACGGCGTCGCCGCTTGGCTGGTGGCGCGGCTGGGCCCGGCCAGCGGCGCGCGCGTGGCGGTGATCGCCCGCAATTGCGCCGAGACGATGCTGCTTCACCTGGGCGCGATCCGCGCCGGCGCGGTGTTCGTGCCGTTCAACTGGCGGCTCGCTCCGGCGGAGTTGGAGGCCCTGGTCGCGGATGCCGAGCCGGCCCTGGTCTTCCATGACGAGGATTTCGCCGGGGTCGCGGCGCAGCTCGGCGTGGAGACGGTCAGCCTCGCCGCGCTCGACGGAATGCGCGGCCGCCCGCCCGAGGGCGCGAAGCGGCATTGGGAGGAGCCCGCCACCCTGCTCTACACGTCCGGCACGAGCGGCCGGCCGAAGGGGGTGATCCTTTCCGAGCGCAACGCCTTTTTCGGCTGTCTCAACTTCGTGCTCGGCAACGATGTCGGCCGGGACAGCGTGTTCCTCTGCGACATGCCGCTGTTCCACACCGCGGGCCTGTTCGCGGCGGCGCGCGTGCCCCTGCTGGGGGGCGGCGCCGTGCTGGTCACGCGCGGCTTCGATCCGGTGAAGACGCTGGATCGGCTCGGCGACCCGGCGCTCGCCGTCACCCATTATTTCTCGGTGCCGCAAATGGCGCAGATGCTCTGGCAGCAGCCGGGCTTCGATCCCGCGAAGCTGCGCAACATCAGATATTGGGCGACCGGCGGCGCGCCCAATCCGGCCGCGCAGATCGAGCGCTTCCTCGACGCCGGCATCGCCATGTCGAACGGCTTCGGCATGTCGGAGACCGGCTCCAATTACGGCACGCCGATGGACGACCCCGCCAAGGTGATCGCCAAGCAGGGCAGCTGCGGCCTGCCCTATCCGTTCATCGAGACCAGGATCGTCGGCGAGAATGGCGAGGACCTGCCGCCCGGCGAGACCGGCGAGGTCTGGCTGGCGGGCCCGAGCGTGACGCCCGGCTATTGGAACCGGCCCGAGGAGAATGAGAAGGCCTTCGTCGGCCGCTGGTTCAGGACCGGCGACGCGGGCTGGGTGGACGAGGAAGGCTGGCTCTATGTCGTCGACCGCCGCAAGGACATGTACATTTCCGGCGGCGAGAACGTCTATCCGGCGGAGGTGGAGGCGGTGCTCGCCGAGCTGGAGGCGATCGCCGAAGCGGCGGTGATCGGCGTGCCCGACGCGCGCTGGGGCGAGGTCGGCCGCGCCTATCTGATTCCGCGCGCCGGCCACGCGGTCGACGCCGGCAGCGTGCTGGCCCACTGCGCGTCCCGCCTCGCCAAGTTCAAGGTTCCGGTCACGGTCGCGATCGTGGAGACGATCCCGCGCACCGCCTCCGGCAAGGTGCTGAAGCACGTCCTGCGCGATCTCGCGAAGGAGGAAATGGGAGGCTAGGCATGCGGCGCTACATCCTGCGCGCGGGCGCGAGCTCGCTGGACGACATGGTCCTGGAGGAACTGGACGAGCCCAGGCCCGGGCCGCGCGAACTGCTCATCCGGGTGCGCGCCTGCTCGCTCAACTATCGCGACCAGGCGATCGTCACCGGCAATTATTTCGGCGGCAAGCTGCCCGCCGACCAGGTGCCGCTCTCCGACGGCGCCGGCGAGGTGGTCGAGGTCGGCGCCGAGGTGACCCAGTTCAAGCCGGGCGACCGCGTCTCCTCGACCTTCTTCCTGAACTGGATGGACGGCCCGCCGCCGCCCATGCCCCGCGCGGCGCTCGGCGCGCCGGGGGCGCCCGGAATGCTCAGCGACCATGTCGTGCTGCCGGAGACGGCGGTGGTGCCGATGGCGACGACGTTGAGCTTCGCGGAGGCGGCGACCCTGCCCTGTGCCGGCGTCACCGCCTGGAACGGGCTGGCCCGCGGCGTGGCGCCGCTCCACCCCGGACAGACCGTGCTGACCATGGGCACGGGCGGGGTCTCGTTGCTCGCCCTGCAGCTCGCCCGGGCGGGCGGGGCGCGGACCCTGATCACCTCCGCGTCGGACGAGAAGCTGGACCGGGCGCGGGCGCTCGGCGCCCAGCTTGGCTTCAATTACCGGGCCGAGGAGAATTGGGGCCGCGCCGCCGCGGCGACGGCTGGGATCGATGGTTTCGACAAGGTGATCGAGATCGGCGGCACCGGCACCCTGCCCCAGTCGATGGACGCGGTCGGCCCGGACGGCGAGATCGCCCTGATCGGCGTCCTCACCCGCGGCGACGACACCAATCCGCACCGGATGATGTTCAAGGGCGCGAGCCTGCGCGGCATCCTAGTCGGCTCGCGGCGCATGCATCTCGACCTCAACCGCGCCCTGGAAGCCTCGGACATCCACCCGGTCATCGACCGCGTCTTCCCCTTCGAGGAGGCGATCGAGGCCTATCGCTACCAGGCGACGCCGGCCTTGTTCGGCAAGGTGGTGATTTCGGTCTAAGGGGCTGAAGGAAGAAGAAGAAGTTATCTCACGCGAAGGCGCGAAGATCGCGAAGGACGCGAAGGGTGCCGGCGATCAGGGCTGGGGTTCGATCTGAAGCGGATGGACTCTGTTGACCCGCAAGCGGGTCGAAGGTTTCCGATGGTCGTTGACGACCCGTTTCAGGCCCTCGCGAAAGGTCTCGCCGCCGAAGTTCATGAGAAGGCCGAGAGGCTGATCCAACAGCCTCAAATAGGTCAGCAATTGCTTGCCGTGGAGCAGCGTTAGCCGTTCGATCGATTTGACCTCGATGACGAGCCTGCCCTCGACGAGGAGATCGGCCCTGAACGACTCACCGAGCAGCACTCCGTCATAGTCGAGGTTTATCGGCGCCTGGCGCACCACGGATATTCCGCGCCGGGAGAGTTCTAGCGCAAGAACGGCTTCGTAGACAGATTCGAACAAGCCCGGGCCAAGGGCCCGATGAATCCCGAGACCGGTATCGATCGCGATCCTCGCCAGCTCTTCGATGTCCCGCATATCGGCCCCGCTTCGCGTCCTTCGCGATATTCGCGCCTTCGCGTGAAATAACTTCTTCTCTCCCCCTCCCTTATACGGAAAACGCGGAAGAAACCTAGTCGACCACCGCAAATGCAAACCCGTCCCAGCCCTTGGCGCCGGTGGTCTGCAGGGCGGTGGCGCTGAGGCGGGGGTCGGTGGCGAGGCGGTCGATGAAGCGCTGGACGCCCTGGACGTTGGGGTCGGCCGTGTCCGGGTTCGCGACCTCGCCGCCGCGGACGACATTGTCGCCGATGATCACCGTGCCCGGCCGCGACAGCCGCAGCGCCCATTGAAGATAGGCATCCTGATTGGCCTTGTCGGCGTCGATGAAGACGAGGTCGAACGGCCCCGCCACATAATGGAGCAGGTCGAGCGCCGGGCCGATGCGGATCTCGACGCGGTCGCCGACGCCGGCGCGGGCGAGATTGGCGCGGGCGATCTCGGCGTTGCGCGGCTGCAGCTCGAGCGAGACGACCTTGCCCTCGGCGCCCACCGCGCGGGCCAGCCAGAGGGTGGAATAGCCGCCGAGCGTGCCGATCTCGAGCACGCGCCGGGCGCCGATCGCGCGGGCGATCAGGTGGAGGAACTTGCCCTGCAGCGGCGAGACGTCGATCGGCCTGAGGCCCGCATCCGCATTGGCGTCGAGCACCGCGTCCAGATCGGGATCCGACCCGATCAGCCGCTTCGTGAACCAGGCGTCGACGTCTTCTTCATCCATGGCGGCGCTCCTCACCCTTCGACGATGGTGAGTCCGCGCTAGCGCGCCGCGCCGCGTCCGGCCAGCGCCTTGTCCTGATGGGCGCGGCGGATGATGTAGTGGCGGATGCCGTCCGATTGCTCGGCATTCATCACCCGGCGCCAGGAGACCATGCCCTGCTCGCGCAGCGCGCCGTCGATCACCACGCGGCGCCAGGCCTCGGCATTTTCCAGCGTGCCGCTGTGGCGCAGGTCCGGCACCAGCGGCCCCGCAATGCCGGCATCGCCGTGGCAGACCCCGCAATAGCGGCCGTAGAGCTGCCCGCCCGCGGCGACCTGCTCCGGCGTGCCGCGGTCCGCCGGCGGATCGAGGGCGCGCGCGGCGAAGGGCTGCGCCTCGGGGAGCCGGGCGGTGCCGCCGACGCGGAAGACGAGCAGCCGGCTGACGTTCCTGACCGGGCCCGAAATGTCGATCAGGGCGCCCGGGGCCAGCGCCCAGACCCCGCCCCAGCCGGCCATCACCGCGACATATTGCTGGCCGTCGATCGTGTAGGTCACGGGCGCGGCGACGATCCCGGTCTGCGCCGGGAAGCGCCAGAGCTCGCGGCCATTGGCGGCGTCGAAGGCGGCGAAATTGCCGGCCGCCGAACCCTGGAAGACGAGCCCGCCCGCGGTGGAGAGCAGGCCGCCGTTCCAGGGACCCTGATATTGGTGCCGCCAGACCTCGCGCTGGTTCACCGGATCCCAGGCGATGAGCGCGCCGCGCGTCGCCGCGCGCGCGCCCGCCCGCGCCGCCGGATCGGCCGGCATCGCCGCGGCGCTCATGTTGAGGCCGTCGTTGAAGCCCATCGCCTGCGGCCGCCAGTTGGCGTCCGGGAAATAGGGGAAGCCCGCCTCCTGCGCCGGGATGAAGACATAGCCGGTCCGGGGATCGAAGCTCATCGGATGCCAGCTATGGGCGCCGGCCGCGCCCGGCATGGAGACGAAGGGCCGCCCCGTCCGATAATAGCGCGCCTCCGGATTCTCGATCGGCCGGCCGGTGCGCGGATCGACCCCCGTCGCCCAGTTCACGGGCACGAAATTGCGGGCCGAGATGAACTGCCCGTTGGTCCGATCGATCACGTAGAAGAAGCCGTTCTTCGGCGCCTGCATGATCACCTTGCGGACCCTGCCGCCGATATTGAGATCGGCCAGGATCATGTGCTGCGTGGCGGTGAAGTCCCAGGTCTCGCCGGGCGTCTGCTGGAAGTGCCAGACATAATCCCCCGTGTCGGGCCTGATGGCGACGATCGAGCTCAGGTAGAGATTGTCGCCGCGGCCCTCGGAGCGGAATTGCTGGTTCCAGGGCGAACCGTTGCCGACGCCGATATAGAGCAGGTTGAGCTCCGGATCGTAGGCCATGCTGTCCCAGACCGTGCCGCCGCCGCCGAGCGTCCACCATTGGCCGTGCCAGGTCTCGGCGGCGCGGCGAAGATGCTCGCCCTCGAAGCCGTCGGCCGGATTGCCGGGGACGGTGTAGAAGCGCCACAGCTGCCTTCCGGTCGCCGCGTCATAGGCGGTGACATAGCCGCGCACGCCGAACTCCGCGCCGCCATTGCCGATGATCACCCGCCCGTCGATGACGCGCGGCGCGCCGGTGATCGAATAAGGTTTGAACTGGTCGAGCGTGACCACGCTCCACTGGACCCGGCCGCTATGGCGATCGAGCGCGACGAGGCGGCCGTCCAGCGTGCCGACGAACAGGCTGTCGCCCCAGGCGGCGACGCCCCGATTGACCGCGTCGCAGCAGACCATCGCCAGCCGCTCGCGCGGCACTTGCGGATCATAGGACCAGAGCAGCCGGCCGGTGCGGCCGTCATAGGCTTTCACCATCGACCAGGCGGTGGAGACGTAGATCGTCCCGTCGATGACGATCGGGGTCGCTTCCTGCCCGCGGCTGGTGTCGAGATCGGCATGCCAGGCGAGGCCGAGCTGGCCGACGTTCCGGCGGTTGATCTGGGTCAGCGGGGAATGGCGCTGCTCGTCATAGGTGCGGCCCGTGGTCAGCCAATTGTCGCCGTTCGAGCGGGCCGCGAGGATCCGTTCTTTGGTGACGGCGCCCTCGGACCAAGGTCGCCACGACCGCCAGCGCGAAGGCCTTCAAACCCTTCATTCACCCCTCCCCGACCGGCCTTTGCGGCCGTGCCTTCATGCGATGGAGAGAATGTTAGTTCACCATACGGTCTTGGTCACCCCAATAGTGTTTGCGGAGCGCCTTCTTGTCCATCTTGCCGGCGGCCGTGCGCGGGATGGCGTCGACGAAGGCGACACTCTTCGGCGCCTTGACGCCGCCGAGCTTCGCCTTGGCATGGGCGACGATCTCCGCCTCCTCGATCCCGTCCGCGACCACGATGGCGTGGACGGCCTCGCCCCAATGGTCGTGCGGCACGCCGATCACCGCGCATTCGCGGACCGCGTCCAGCTCCATCACCGCGGCCTCGACCTCGGCGGTGAAGACGTTGAAGCCTCCGGTGACGACCATGTCCTTCTTGCGGTCGACGATGAACAGATAGCCGTCCTCGCTGAACTTGCCGACATCGCCCGTATGATGCCAGTCGAAGGCGCGGACCTCCCGGGTCGCGTCGGGCAGCTCGAAATATTCCTTCGAGACGAGCACGCCGCGCACGCAGATCTCCCCGGCCTCGCCCGGCGGGAGGATGGTGCCCGCGTCGTCCATCACGCAGACCCGGACGGAGTAAGACGGCTTGCCGCAGCTGGCGAGCAATTCCGGCCGCTCGCCCGCCGCCGCCTTGGCCACCGTCTCCGGCGGCAGCCAGGTCGTGATCATCGGCGATTCCACCTGGCCATAGGCCTGGCACATGACCGGCCCGAAGGCCTCGACCGCCTGCCTGAGCTTGTCAGGGGACACGGCCGAGCCGACCAGCACGAAGATGCGGAGCGAGGACACGTCATAGGCTTCGCGACCCGGATGATTGAGCAGGCCGTAAAGCGCGGTCGGCGGCAGATACATGTGGGTGACCTTGTGGTCCCGGATCGCCTCGAACACCGCCTGCGGATCGAAGCCGGGGAGGATCACCTGAGTCGCGCCGAACTGGAGCGTCGCGAGCGCCACCGGCCCCGCCGCATGGGTGAGCGGCGCGACGACGAGGTTCACCGGCGCGTCGGTGCGGCCGCCAATGGCGTTGCCGACCGTCTCGATCATCGTCCCCCAGCCGAGATTGGTGACGTTGACGCCCTTGGAGGGGCCGGTCGTGCCGCCGGTCGGGAAGATGCCGACGATTTCGTCGAGATTGCAGAAGGGGTCGCTCGGATCCTCCCAGAGCCCGCCGTCCGCGCCGGCGATGAACTCGGCCATGCCGGGATCGCCGTCATACGGCCCGTCCAGGCAGATGCAGTGCCTCAGCCCCGGCACCCGCGCCTTCAGCTCCGCCACGTCGTCCGCGAGGCTGCTATGGTAGAAGAGCCATTCGCAGCGCACGTAGTTCAGATAGGCCGCATTGGCGTCGATCGCGTTGCGCGTGTTGACCGGGATCCACTTGGCATTGGCGCGCCACAGGCCGAGCAGGGTGACGAGAACGTCGACGCTGTTCGGCGAATAGAGGGCGGCGGGGCTCTGTGGCGCGAAGCCGGCCCGCGCCATCGCCACCGCGATCTGCTTGGTCAGCGCCTGCGCTTCCGCGAAGCCCAGTTCCCGCTCGGCGTCGCGCATGGCGATGCGGTCCGGATCGATCGCCGCGCCCCGGTCGAAATAGTCGATCGCTCTCATGCCTGTCCTCAGCCCCAGCGGTTGATTTCGGGCCCCGGCGCCCAGGCCTGGAGCGGGTCGTTGCTTCGCGCCTGCGCGAGCGCCCGCTGCACCGACGGCCGCGCCTTCACGCGGTCGAGCCAGGCGGCGGTCTTCGGCGCGTCGGCAAAGGCCTCCGGCACCACCGAGACCATGCCGGCCAGCCAGGCATAGGTCTCCAGGTCGGCGATGGTGAAGGCGCCGAGGATCCAGTCGCCCGCGAGCCGCGCCTCGAGCTTCCGCACGGCCTGGTGGATCTTCGCCCGGCTGTCCTCCAACTGCGCTTCCGGATAGTCGCCCGCCCGCTCCCGGCGCCAGCGCGCGACGAGATCGGCGCTGCCGATCCGGCCCACCAGGGTCTCGAAGTCCGCATCTTTCATCGCCTGCAGCGTCGGCGTCAGGTGCGCGCGATTGCCGAGAAAGGCCGCGGCGGGCGCCACCCGCTCGATCACGAAGCGGCACCACATCTCCATCTCCCAGCGCGCATAGGCGTCGGTGGGCTGGAGCGTGCCGGCGCCGCTCTCGTCCAGATACTGGGCGAGGAAGACCGAGTCCGCCATCGGCTCGCCGTCCGCGACCAGCACCGGCCCCTCGCCCTCGATGCTCATCTCGACCAGCCGCGCCGGCGGCGCCTTGGCGTGCCGCTCTCCGGCGCCGAGATCCACGGCGACGAGCTCGGCCTCGCGGCCGCTCTCGAAGAGCGCGGCGAGCACGGTGAGCGACGGCCCGTTGGGCTCGCCATGATAGAGAATCAGGCTCATGCTTGCGGCTCCCTTTCCAGGAATTTCACCCGCTCGGTGAAGCGGGGCGCGCGGCCCATCGCCCAGATCGCCTTGGTCGCCGGCCGCTCGTAGATCTTGCGCAGCCATTCCATGATGTGCGGCGTCTTCTCGTCATTGGCGAGATCGGGCATCGACATCGGCAGGGCGTAGCCAAGGTTGAAGCCGTTCACGTCGGCCAGGCTGTACCGGTCGCTGCCGAGCCACTTGTTCTTCGTCAAAGCCTCCTCGAGCATCCCGATGCCGACGCCGATACGGCGGTTGGATTCGGCCATCTCCTCCGCGGAAAAGAGATTGTAGATCGCCTTGCGCCAGGCGGTGCGCCGCTCCGGAAGCGGGATCCGCTCGATCGCGGCCTCCAGCTCCTTGGGATCGCGGGCACGGACGGAGGGGCCGACGAAGATGCTCCAGCCGATCATCGAGAAGCTCGGGCCCAGCCACTGGTCCATGAACTTCATCCACCAGCGCACCCGCCAGCGGTCGCGGGGATCCTCGGGCATGAGCGCGGGCCCGTCGAAGGCATTGTCCGCATATTCCATGATCGCGGTCGATTCGGTCAGCACCAGATCGCCGTGGATCATCGCCGGGATCGTGCCCTGCGGATTGATCTTCAGATAATCGGGCTTGTGCTGATCGAAATTCAGCAGGTCGAGATAGTGGCTCTGGAATTCCACGCCCTTCTCGGCCAGGGCCAGCATCGGCTTGCCGCTATTGGCATTGGGTTCCCAGTGGAACAGGGTGATGTCTGCGCCCATGCGGACGTCCTCTCCTCCTCGGAATCCCCCGCGGTCTTTTACCGCGGCTTGTAATTCCGGCTGCTCAAATTAGGATGTGAAGCATACAAGTTTGGCGCGCACGATCAATGGGCCGCTGCCCGCCCCAAGGCACCAGGTGAAACGCGAGAGGATGATTGAATGAGTGAAGCCGAGCAGGGCACCGTCAGCTACGAAGTCGAGAACCGGATCGCCTGGGTTCGCTTCAACCGGCCCGACAAGCGCAACTGCATGAGCCCGAAGCTCAACCGGCGGATGCTGGAGGTGCTCGACACGCTCGAATTCGATCCCGAGGTCGGCATCCTCGTGCTCACCGGCGAAGGCACGGCCTGGTCGGCGGGCATGGACCTCAAGGAATATTTCCGGGAGACGGAGGCGGAGGGCCTGCAGGGCACGCGCAAGGCGCAGCGCGAAGCCTATGGCTGGTGGAAAAGGCTGCGCTGGTACCAGAAGCCGACCATCGCGATGGTCAACGGCTGGTGCTTCGGCGGCGGCTACGGCCCGCTCTTCGCCTGCGACCTTGCCTTCGCGGCCGAGGAGGCGCAGTTCGGCCTTTCCGAGATCAACTGGGGCATCCTCCCCGGCGGCGGCGCCTCCAAGGTGGCGACCGAGCTGCTGCCGTTTCGCAAGGCCATGTATCACGCGATGATGGGCGAGAATGTCGACGGCAGGACCGCGGCGGAATGGGGCCTGATCAACGAGGCGGTGCCGCTCACGCAGCTCAGGGCGCGCGTGCTCGAGGTCTGCGAGAATCTGCTGAAGAAGAATCCGGTGGCGCTGAAGGCGACCAAGGACGCGATCCGCCGGGTGCGCGAGATGACCTACGAGAATGCCGAGGATTATCTGATCCGCGCCCAGGAGGCGGCCAACTTCTTCGACAATGACGGCCGCAAGGAAGGCATCCGCCAGTTCATCGACGACAAGAGCTACAAGCCGGGCCTCGGCGAATATGATTTGAACAAGCAGAACACCGCCTGACCCGGGAAAACCGGGCGGCCGCCACGGGAGAGGAACAATGGCTGAAGAGATCGTCGCCGACTATATCGTCGTCGGGGCGGGAAGCGCGGGCTGCGTGCTCGCCAACCGGCTCTCGCTCGATCACGGCAACAAGGTGCTGCTGCTGGAGGCGGGCGGCGACGACCGGCCCTGGCGCAATCTCAAGCAATTCTGGTCCAACACCCTGATCCACACGCCGATCGGCTTCGGCAAGACGCTGAACGATCCCAAGGTGAACTGGCTCTATGAGACCGAGCCGGATCCCGGCACCGGCGGACGCCCGCACAAATGGCCGAAGGGCAAGGTGCTCGGCGGCTCCTCCTCGATCAACGCCATGCTCTACATTCGCGGGCAGGCGGCGGATTATGACGGCTGGGCGCAAATGGGCTGCCAGGGTTGGTCCTATGACGACGTCCTTCCCTATTTCCGTCGCTCGCAGCATCAGGAGCGCGGAGCCTGCGAGAGCCACGGCACCGGCGGCCCGCTCAACACCTGCGACTATTCGGAGCGCAACGCGGTCAGCCAGGCGCTGCTGGACGCCTGCGTCGAGGCCGGCATCCCCTATTCGCCCGACATCAATGCGCGCGAGCAGGAAGGCGTCACCTGGTTCCAGCTGACCGAGCGCAAGGGCAAGAGATGCTCCACCGCCGTCGCCTTCCTCCACCCGGCCATGCATCGCAAGAATCTCCGGGTCGAAACCGAGGCGCAGACCACGCGGATCCTGTTCGAGGGCAAGCGCGCCGTCGGCGTCGAATTTGTCCAGGGCGGCGAGACCAAAGTCGCGCGCGCCAATGCGGAGGTGATCCTGGCGGCGGGCGCGGTCGCCTCGCCGCAATTGCTGGAGGTGTCCGGCATCGGCCGCGGCGACGTGCTGCAGGGGCTCGGCGTGCCGGTCGTCCAGGAGAGCGCCGGCGTCGGCGAGAATCTCCAGGACCATTATATGATCGGCTGCCAGTGGCCGGTGAAGGCGGAGTATCGGACGGTCAACGAGCTGTCGCACGGCTTCCAGCTGGCGAAGGAGATCGTCAAATATGCGACGCTGAAGAAGGGCCTGCTGACCTATTCGGTCGCCCATATCGTCGCCTTCACCAAGACCCGCCCGGAGCTCGCCTCGCCCGACGTGCAGTTCCACCTGATGGCCGCCTCGATGGATCTCGAGGCGCTCGGCCGGACGCAGGCGCTGGTGCTGGAGAAGACGCCGGGCCTCAGCTGCACGCCCTGCCAGCTCCGCCCGGAATCGCGCGGCTCGATCCATGCGAAGTCGGCGGACATGCGCGTCTATCCCTCGATCGTCCCCAATTACCTGTCCGATCCGATCGACCAGCAATGCGCGGTCGACCAGCTCAAGCTGGCGCGCCGCATCATGAGCCAGCCGGCGATCGTGAAATATCTCGCCGACCCGGGCGACCATTTCGGCGACACGGCCGAATCCATGCTCGGCTATGCCAGGGTCGCGGGCGGCACGCTCTACCATGCGGTCGGCACCTGCCGGATGGGTTCGGACCCGGGCGCGGTGGTCGATCCGGAGCTGCGCGTCGTCGGTGTCGAGGGGCTGCGCGTGGTCGACGCCTCGATCATGCCGCGCATCGCCTCGGGCAATACCAATGCGCCGACCATCATGATCGCCGAAAAGGCGGCCGACATGATCTTGGGCAAGCCGGCGCTGGCGCGCGCCGCCTGAGGAGATGCTTCAGCGCAGCTTATAGCGGCCGGGCAAGTTGAATTTCCCACCCCCGGCATTGGGCGGCAAGGTGAGCGCCTTGCCCGCCTCTCTGCCGGAAGAGGAAGTTTAGGATGACGGCCTGAATGTCGACCCAGCCCAGGCGTACCCAGGTCGCGATCGTCGGCGCCGGCCCCTCGGGGCTGCTGCTCGGTCATGCCCTGCGCATGGCGGGAATCGCGGTGCTGGTCGTCGAGCGGCAGAGCCGGGACTATGTCGAGAGCCGGATCCGCGCCGGCGTGCTGGAGACGACCACGGCCGACCTGATGGACCGGCTCGGCCTCGGCGCGCGCATGCGCGCGCAGGGGCTGGTCGAGAAGGGCTTCAACCTCGCCGACGGCCAGCGGCTGATCCGCATCGATCTCGACAAACTCGTCGGCCGCCATGTCCTCGTCTACGGCCAGACCGAGCTGACCCGCGACCTGATCGCCGCCGCGCCGGACCGGGGGCTGGAGATCGTCTGGGAGGCGAAGGATGTCGCCCTGCACGATGTCGAGAGCAGCCCGCGCGTGACCTGGGCGGGCGGCGAGGTGGCCGCCGACTTCATCGCCGGCTGCGACGGCTATCACGGTCCGTCGCGCCGGGCGGTCCCGGACGGGCGGAGCTTCGAGAAAGCCTATCCCTTCGGCTGGCTCGGCGTGCTGGCGGACGTGCCGCCCTGCCATGACGAGCTGATCTACGCCAATCACGAGCGCGGCTTCGCTCTGGCCTCAATGCGCTCGCCGACGCGCAGCCGCTATTATGTCCAGGTCGGGCTCGACGAGAAGCTGGCGGACTGGCCGGACGAGCGCTTCTGGGAAGAGCTCGCGCTCCGGCTCGGGCCCGACGCCGCCGCCGGCCTCGTCACCGGCCCGGCGATCGAGAAGAGCATCGCGCCGCTCAGGAGCTTCGTCTTCGAGCCGATGCGCCACGGCCGGCTGTTCCTCGCCGGCGACGCCGCCCATATCGTGCCGCCGACCGGCGCCAAGGGCCTGAACCTCGCCGCCTCGGACGTCACCTATCTCGCCGAGGCGCTGACCGCCTTTTACGGCGCGGGCGACGAAGCCGGCCTCACCGGCTATTCGGCCCGCGCCCTTTCCCGCGTCTGGAAGGCCGAACGCTTCAGCTGGTACCTGACCAGCCTGATGCACCGCTTTCCCGAGGCCGGGCCGTTCGAACGCGCCATGCAGGTCGCGGAGCTGGACTATATCGCCGGCTCCGATGCCGCGCGCACGACCATCGCCGAAAATTATGTGGGGCTGCCTTTATGAGTGACGTGACCGTTCGCGACGCCGTCTTTCGCCTGCTGCGCGAGTTCGGGCTCACCACCATCTTCGGCAATCCGGGTTCGACCGAATTGCCCATGTTCAAGGGCTTTCCGGACGATTTCCAATATGTGCTGGCGCTGCAGGAATCGGTCGCGCTCGGCATGGCCGACGGCTTCGCCCAGGCGACGCGGGGCGCCGCGGTGGTGAATCTGCACAGCGCGGTCGGCACCGGCCACGCGCTCGGCAACCTCTTCACCGCCTGGCGCAACCGCAGCCCGGTCGTCGTCATCGCCGGCCAGCAGGCGCGCTCGATCCTGCCCTACCAGCCCTTCCTCTATGCCGAGCAGGCGGCGGAATTCCCCAAGCCCTATGTGAAATACAGCGTCGAGCCGGCGCGGGCCGAGGACGTGCCGGCCGCCATCGCCCGCGCCTATTACACCGCCATGCAGCCGCCGCGCGGTCCCGTCTTCGTGTCGGTGCCGATCGATGACTGGGACCGGCCCTGCGAGCCGCTCGCCGCCCGCCAGGTGAGCCGGACCCTGCGCGGCGATCCCGCGATGCTCGCCGACCTGGCCGAAGCGCTGGCCAAAGCGAAGAATCCGGCGATCGTCGCCGGCCCGGAGGCGGCGCGCGACAATGCCTGGGACGAGACGGTCGCGCTCGCGGAAGCGCACCAGGCGCCGGTCTGGGTCAGCCCGATGTCGAGCCGGAACAGCTTCCCCGAGGATCATCCGCTCTTCGCCGGCTTCCTCGTCGCCGGGCGCGAGCCGATCGTGCGGGCGCTGACCGGCCACGACCTCATCCTCGTCCTCGGCGCCGCCGTCTTCACCTATCATACCGAGGGCTTCGGGCCACACCTGCCCGAGGGCGCCGCGCTCTGGCAGCTGATCGACGATCCGAATCTCGCCGCCTGCGCGCCGGTGGGCACCGCCATCGTCGGGGACATCAGGGATGCGCTGGCGACGGTGCTCTCCACCCCGGCGCCCGAGCGGCCCGCGCCGGGCCCGTTCCGCCGGGCCGCCGCACCGTCGGACGCGCCGCTGACCGACGCCTATCTCCTGTCCCGGCTCGCCGCGTTGCGCGGCCCGGAGTCCATCGTCGTCGAGGAGGCGCCGTCGAGCCGCGGGCCGATGCACGATCATCTGCCGATCCTGAGGCCCGACACCTTCTACACCTGCGCCTCGGGCGGGCTGGGCCACGGCCTGCCCGCCGCGATCGGCGTCGCACTGGGCCGGCCCGGCGAAAAGGTGATCGCCCTGATCGGCGACGGCTCCGCCATGTATGCGGTGCAGGGCCTGTGGACGGCCGCCCAGCTCGGGCTGCCGATCAGCTTCATCATCGTCAATAACGGCCGCTACGAGGCGCTGCTGAGCTTCTGCCGCCATTTCGGCATGAACAATGTCGTCGGCACGGAGCTGCCCGGCATCGACTTCGTCGGCCTCGCCCAAGCGCAGGGCATCAAGGGCGTGCGCGTCGAGAGCGCCGAGACGCTCGACGCCGCGCTCAGCGCCTCACTCGCCGCGACCGGGCCCAGCCTCGTCGAGGTGGTGGTCGCCTGAGAAAGCGAGCCGCGCCGCGCCGGCGCTGAGCAGGGCACAGCCCGCCATGACCGCCAGCATCGGCATGACCGTGCCGTCGTCCAGCGCGCTGACGAGGCCGGCCGACGCCGCGCCGAGGCCGAAGCCCGCCGAGCCGATCAGGGCCGAGGCGGTGCCGGCCATGCGCCCGTGCAGATGGAGCGCGGTCACGGTGGCGGTCGGCAGCATGATCCCGGTCGCGAGATAGGCGAGCAGCATGGCGATGATGATCGCCACCGGGCCGACCTGCCCGAGCAGCCCCGCCGCGAGCAGGACCGCATAGGTCGCCAGGTTAATCGCCGCGGCCGTGGTCAGCACCCGCTTGGCCCCGAAGCGCGTGATCCCGATGGGCGAAAGCTGCGCCGAGATCGCCCAGAAGGTGGCGGTGGCGCCAAACATGAGGCCGAATTCCCAATCCTCCCAACCGTACAGATCCATGAACAGGACCGGCGAGGCGCCGAGGAAGGCGAAGAAGGCTGCCTGGGCGAGCGCCATCATCAGCATCAGGCCGGTGAAATGCGGGTCGCCGAGCAGAATCCGGTAGTCGCGGAAGACGGCGCGGATCCCGCCCGTGGAGCGGCGCCCGGGCGGCAGCGTCTCCTTGAGAAAGAGCGCGACGAGCAGAATGGCGAGCAGGCTGGTCCCGGCCATGAACCAGAAGATCGTCCGCCAGCTGAAGGCCGAAGCGAGGCCGCTGCCCGCGAGCGGGGCGAGCAAAGGCGCGATCGAGACCACGAGCACCATCATCGCCAGCAGCCGCGCCGCCTCCGCCCCGGTATGGAGATCGCGGACCACGGCGCGCGGGATCGCCATCGCCGCGCAGGCGCCGAAGCCCTGCAGGAAGCGGAAGGCGACCAGCCATTCCAGCGTGGTCGCGAAGGCGACGGCGATGGAGGCGACGAGGAACAGGGCGAGGCCGACGAACAGCGGCCGGCGTCGCCCGAACCGGTCCGACAGCGGCCCGTAGACATTCTGGCCGAATGCCAAAGCGATGAGGAAGCTGGTCAGGCTGTACTGGATCGCGGCCGGATCCGTGCCGAGATCGGCGGCGATGCGCGGCACCGCGGGCACATACATGTTCATCGCCAGCGGGCTCGACAGGGTGACCATGCCGAGCACGAGCCCGCGCCGGCCGAAGCCGTGGCGCGGCGGCGGCGCGGTCGCTATCGGCGGCGGTTCGGAAATCCCCACGCGCGGTCTGTGGGGGATGGACAAACGGTAAGCAAGACATACCATTGCCGAAGACCATCTGATCGGAACGGAGAGGAAGAATGACTGAAGTTGCGAGCGTGCGCCTGTCCATCGGCGGCGAGGAGCGGGAGGCCGAGGGCGCACGCACCTACGACCGGATCGATCCGATCACCGGCCAGGCCGCGACCCGTGCCGCCGCCGCCTCGGTCGCGGACGCCGAGGCCGCCGCCGACGCGGCCGCCGCCGCCTTCCCCGCCTGGTCGCAGACCGGGCCGAACGCCCGCCGCGCCCTGCTCAACAAGGCGGCGGCCGCGCTGGACGCGAAGGCCGACCAGTTCGTGGCGGCGATGATGACCGAGACCGGCTCGACCGAGGGCTGGGCGCGCTTCAACCTGATGCTGGCGACCGGCATGGTCCGCGAGGCCGCCGCGATCACCACCCAGATCGGCGGCGAGGTAATTCCCTCCGATCATCCGGGCAAGATCGCCATGGCGCTGCGCGAGCCGGTCGGCGTCATCCTCGGCATCGCGCCGTGGAACGCGCCGATCATCCTGGGCGTGCGCGCCATCGCCGTTCCCCTGGCTTGCGGCAATGCCGTGATCCTGAAGGCGTCGGAGACCTGCCCGCGCACCCATGCGCTGATCGCCGAGGCCTTCATCGAAGCGGGCTTTCCCAAGGGCGTCGTCAATTGCGTCACCAACGCGCCGGAGGATGCCGGCGCGGTGGTCGGCGCGCTGATCGACCACAAGGCGGTCAGGCGGATCAACTTCACCGGTTCGACCGCGGTCGGCCGGATCATCGCCAAGCGCGCGGCGGAGCATCTGAAGCCGGTGCTGCTCGAGCTTGGCGGCAAGGCGCCGCTGATCGTGCTCGATGACGCCGACCTCGACGAGGCGGTGAAGGCCGCGGCCTTCGGCGCCTTCATGAACCAGGGCCAGATCTGCATGTCGACGGAGCGGATCATCGTCGTCGACGCGGTCGCCGATGCCTTTGCGGAGAAATTCCGGGCCAAGGCCGCGTCCATGCCGACCGGCGATCCGCGCGAGGGCAAGACGCCGCTCGGCGCCGTGGTCGACAGCAAGACCGTCACCCACGTCAACAGCCTGATCGACGACGCGCTCGGCAAGGGCGCGACCGCCCTCACCGGCGGCAAATCGGACAGCGTGCTGATGACCGCGACCGTGATCGCCGGCGTCACCGAGAACATGAACCTCTATCGCGACGAAAGCTTCGGACCGGTGGTCGCCCTGCTCCGCGCGAAGGACGAGGCGGACGCGATCCGGCTCGCGAACGATTCGAGCTACGGCCTTTCCGCCGCGGTCTTCACCAGAGACACGGCGCGGGGCCTGCGCGTGGCGCGCCAGATCAAGTCCGGCATCTGCCACGTCAACGGGCCGACCGTGGCCGACGAGCCGCAAATGCCCTTCGGCGGGGTCGGCGATTCGGGCTATGGCCGTTTCGGCGGCAAGGCCGGCATCGACAGCTTCACCGAGCTGCGCTGGGTGACGATCGCCACCGGCCCGGGCCACTACCCTATCTGAGGCCGTCTCCGCTCGCCAAGCAGGATGCGCCGCAGGTGGCGGAATGCTGCTGCGCGTCTGCGGGATATTGGAACGATCTTCTCGGATCGCCCTGAAAATCGCAATCGAAGCCGGAGGCCCATGCCGCTATTCTGAGCAATAGGAGAAGTTTGTTCCAATCCGGCCCGTGGCCGGCCGGAGGCCCGATGAGCTATCACAGGCTGCTCGAAAGGACGATCGTCGACGGCCGCTTCCGCGAGGCCGGGGCGCTGATCGACCATCGCGGCCCGCCCGCTGCCCATTTCGAGCCGCTCGATGTCCGCGAGCACGGACTCTGGCTTCGCGCGACTCGGAGCGCGCGGCCGGCCCGGGATGAAAGACGTGCCGCTGCCTGACCGCCAAGCTTCCAGGCCGGTGATCGGCGTCCTGTGCTGCAACGAGATGGCCGACCGCCCGATCCAGGCGGTCGCCAGCCGCTTCATCGAGCCGCTGTCGCGCCTCTCCGGCGCCAGCGTGCTGCTCGTGCCCGCCTTGATCGACACGCTCGACGCGCAGGCGTTGGGGGCGCGGCTCGACGGGCTGCTGCTGACCGGCGCGCGCTCCAACGTCGCGCCCGGCCGTTATGGCGGCGTGGGCGAAGGCGAGGCGCTGGACGAGGAACGCGACGAGGTCGCGCTGGCGCTGGCCGGCCACATGATCGAGATCGGGCGCCCGGTCTTCGGCATCTGCCGCGGGCTGCAGGAGCTGAACGTCCTGTTCGGCGGCACGCTGCGAGACACCGGCGACCATCATCGCGGCGAATCGGGCCTGCCCTTCGAGACGCTGTTCCACCATCGGCATGACCTCGACCTGGCCGAGTACGGCCGGCTGGCGGGCGCCGCCGGGACCCGCCACATCTCGGTGAATTCCGTCCATCGCCAGGGCATTGACCGGCTGGGCGGCGGTCTCGCCGTCGAGGCGATTGCGCATGACGGGCTCATCGAAGGCTTTTCCGGCCGCCCCTGCGGCGCGGACGTCCTCGCCGTGCAATGGCATCCGGAATGGAACACGGCCCGCTGCCCGGCGAGCCTCGCCTTCTTCAACGCGATCGGGGGCGCTTTGCGCGGGGGAGAGGGCGGTTGGGCCGGAGCCTCAACGCCGCATTAGAAGGCTGGTGGAGCTGAGGGGAATCGAACCCCTGACCTCTGCAGTGCGATTGCAGCGCTCTCCCATCTGAGCTACAGCCCCTCGCCTTCGGGACGGCCCAGATAGCGACGGGCGCGGCCCGATGCAACCCGCCCCTCGCACCCGCGTTCTCACTCCTTATCCGGCCCTTTGCGGCAAGTGGAGGAGTTCGACATGATCGGCAAGGAACGCGGCCCCGAATGGCAGGGCGATGACAGCTTCGGCTCCGGCTGGGGCAACCAGATTACGCATGAGGTGCGCCCGACGGCGGAAACCGCGGTCGCGGGCGAGGATTTCGGCGCCGGCGCGAAGGCGGGCACGCTCACCCAAGGCGGCTATGGCGCGGCGACGGGCAGCGAGTTCGCCGTTCGCGACGCCGCCCGGCACGGCGATGTCGAGAAGGTCCGCCCGCATATGGAAGTGCGCGGCGCCGATGGCGGCCATGTCGGCCTCGTCGACGCCCTGCGCGGCGACCACATCGTGCTGACCCGGAACGACGCCAATGCCGGCGGCGCGCATCACGCCATTCCGGCCGGCTGGGTCGCCAGGGTGGACGACAAGGTCCATCTCGGTCTTCCCGCCGACGAGGCGAAGGCGCGCTGGCGGGTCGAGGGCCGCAGCCGCGCGCTGTTCGAGCGCGAGGACAGCGGCAGCGACGGGCCGCATATCCTGGACCGCGCCTTTTCCGGCACCTACGAGGACAAAAAGAAATAGGGGCCGCCGCCCGTCCATTTTGACTCCTTGCGTCATTCCCGCGATGCAGTCGCGGAACGACGCAAGGAGAGTTTCATGACCGGCAACCGCGCCTGGCACCTGATGTCCCGCCCCGAGGGGATGCCGACGAACGACAATTTCGCCCTGAAGGAGCAGCCGGAGACGGCGCTGCGGGACGGCTGGGCGCGGGTGGAGAATCGCTGGCTGTCCGTCGATCCCTATATGCGCGGCCGGATGAACGACGTGAAATCCTATGTCCCGCCCTTCGCGCTCGACGAGCCGATGCAGGGCGGCGCGGTCGGGGTCGTCACCGAAAGCCGCTCGCCCAAGCTCAAGAAAGGCGACATCGTCTTCCACATGCTGGGCTGGCGCGAGCAGGCGGCGGCGCCCGCCGAGGCATTCAACAAAGTCCCGCCGCTGCCGGTGGCGGACCATCACTGGCTCGGCAATCTCGGCCTGACCGGCGGCACCGCCTATTTCGGGCTGCTCCGCGCGGCGCAGGCGAAGGAGGGCGACATCGTCTTCGTCTCCGCGGCGGCCGGCGCGGTCGGCTCGGCGGTGGTGCAAATCGCCAAGGCGAAGGGCATGACCGTGATCGGCTCGGCGCGCGGGCCCGAGAAGTGCGCCTGGGTGAAGGAACTCGGCGCGGACGCGACCGTGGACTATACGGCGGGCCCGATCCTGAAGGGGCTGCTGGCGGCGGCGCCGAAGGGGATCGACGTCTATTTCGACAATGTCGGCGGCGCCCATCTCGACGCCGCGCTCGCCGGCGCGCGGCAGGAGGCCCGCTTCGCGATCTGCGGGATGATCGACGATTACAACAAAGGCTCGACCCACCAATTCCGCTTCATCACCAACGTCATCCGCCAGCGGATCATGCTGAAGGGCTTCATCTACACCGACTATCTGGCGGAGATGGCCGACTTCTACCGCGACATGGGCGGCTGGCTCGCCTCGGGCGCGGTCACGTCGCGCGAGACCGTCCGCGAGGGGATCGAGGCGGCGCCCCAGGCCTTTCTGGACCTGTTCAGCGGCGCGAATACCGGGAAGATGCTGGTGAAGCTCGGGTGAAACGGGCGGCGGCGCTGGTCGGCGTCCTGCTCTCCGCCTGCGCGGCGGCACCCCGGCCTTTCACGCCGCCGGAGGGGGCGTGGGTATCGGCGCGCGGCGTGCAGACCTATCGCGGCCGCTGGATCCAGGGCTTCGAGGTCTCGCTGTTCCAGGGCTGCTGGCTCGAGATGCGCGATGCCGAGCCGACTCCGGGCGTACCGCCGCCGGCCGGCGATCCCCGCGAGATCGTGTTCGAAGGGGTGCGGCTAAGCGCCCCGGACGGCCGGTCCTATTACGGCCATATGGCCAATTATCCCTGCCTCTTCCGCGTGGCCCGCCTGGTTGATCCGCGGCGGGAGGCCTGGCCGGGGCCGCCGCCCGCCGGCCCGCCGCAGCCTTATCGCGGCATCTTCCGCTTCGGCTTCGCGCAGGCGACCTTCGAGGATTGCTGGCTGAGCCTGCGCGGCACGGCCTGGGAGGCCTTCGAACGCCGTCATCCCGATTATGAGCAGACCGCGTTGGACGGGAATATCGCCGCCTACGAGATCGCGTTCGAAGGCGTGAAACGGACGAGCGGCCGCTATGGCCATCTCGGCGGCTACACGTGCGAATATGAGGCGACCCGCCTGCTCGACTCGCGGCCCGCGCCCGCGGCGCCTACGCACTGAGCGCCTCGGCGCGCCTGCCGACCCGGCGGAGATCGTCGACGAATTTCTCATATTCCGCCTCGCGGTCGTCGCGAACGCGGAGCAGGAAGCTGGGGTGGACGGTGACCCAGGCCTCGCCGCCCTCGTCCAGCCGGTGCCCCTTCCCGCGCAACGCGGAGATGGTGACCGCCTTGCCGAAGATGCCGCGCGCGGCGGTGGCGCCCAAGGCGACGACGAGCGGCGGGCGGATCAGCGCCAGCTCCTGCTGCAGCCACCAGCGGCAGGCGGTGATCTCGCCGGCATTCGGTTTTTCGTGGATGCGGCGCTTGCCGCAGCGCTCGAACTTGAAATGCTTCACGGCATTGGTGACGTAGGTCCGCTCGCGCGCCACGCCCGCCTCGGCCAGCGCCCGGTCGAACAGCTGGCCGGCGGGGCCGACGAAGGGATGGCCGGCCAGATCCTCCTGGTCGCCGGGCTGCTCGCCGACGAAGACGAGCCTGGAGTCGAGCGGTCCCTCGCCGAACACGGTCTGGGTCGCGTGCTTGTACAGGTCGCAGCGGGTGCAGTGCATCGCCTCGGCGCGGACCGAGTCCCAGCTCTTGTCGACATTGTCGCCGACCTTCACGGCGGAGGCCGCGGCCATCTGCGTCTCCCGCGCCTGCGCGCCCTTGAGCAGTTCCGGGACCAACGCGGTCTCGGGCATGTTTTTCCAATATTTCTTCGGCATCTCCTTCAGCATCGCGCCCACCTTCACGCGGGCCGGATTGAAGATGGAGGCATAATAGGTCTTCCAGACCTCCTCGACCGGGTCGCCCTCGGGCGCATCGCCGCGGGAGGCGCCCGGGCCTTCGCTCAGCATCTCGCCGTCCCAGTGGATCGAGAGTTCCGGCGTCAGGATCGACCAGTCCATGGTCGCGAAGCGCTTCACGAAGAAGGGCGCGGCGGCGCGGACGATATGATGGTCCGGCTCGAACCAGGCGACGAAGCGGGGCCCCGCCCCGGTCGCCACCTCGCGGAAGCGGACGAAGGCGGTCATCTTGTGAATGTCGCGGCGCACCTGCCGCGCCAAGGCCTCGAGCCGGTGGACGACCGGATCGGCCTTGTCGGCCAGCGCATCCGCGCGCTCGCGCAGCTTCACCAGCATCGCGTAGAGCAAGGCGAAGCGCTCGGGGTCGCGGTGGCAGATCGCCTGCCTGGCCAGATCGACGAAGGGCCGGGGCACGCTGAACAAGGCGTTGGGCGCCGGCGGGGCGGGAGCCGGCGCGCCGAACAGATCGGCCGACTCGCCCGCCACCTCCCAGATCACCTCGGACGGCGCGGCATTCACCAGCGCCAGCGCCCGGGCCGCCTCCCGCCAGCCGTCGAAATCGTCCGGCGCGGCCAGGCGGACGGTGCGGATCGCCCGCCGTTCAGTCGCGATCGTCGCCAGGCTTGCTCTCCTCGGCCAGGGCCAGCTCCTTCGGCTTGCGCGCCTCGAAGACCCTGGCGAGCCGATCCTGCTCCGCCTTGGGCAAATCCTCGGCCGCGGAGGGGAACATCTCTTCCTCCTCCTCGTCGATATGATGCTCGTAGCGGTGGCGCATCTCCTTGAACTTCGCGGTCCAGTCCGACGAGGCGGGATCGAGCTCGGTGAGCTCGCCGAAAAAGTCGTCAATCTCCTTATGCTCGGCGACGGAATGGCGGGCCTCGTCGCGCAAATCCGGATTGGCGAGCATGGTGGCATAAAGCGATTCCTCCTCAGCCGCGGCATGGGCGGAGACTTCGACCCGGAAGCGCTCGAACAGATCGGCGCGGTCGGGGCAGTCCGCCGCCGCGAGCCGCTTCAGCATGGCGCGGTGGCGGTCGTGATCGGCCTTGAGATCGGCGAAGATGCGGGCGTCAGCCATGGAAAGGCTCCTTCGAAGGGGTCGTTTCGCCTCTCAACCGACGAGGCCCCGGAGCGGTTGCGTCGGGCCGGAAGTTGACAAAGTTGATGCTACGTCCGGCGCGCATCACCCTCCCCCGAACAATTCGAGCTGCTCTGTCTTCGCGCGCGGACGCGGCAACACGGCGTCGGCGAGGCGGACCGGCCGCCAGTCCGCGGCGATTAGGAAAGGCCGCAGCTTCGCGATCGAATGGGTGAGCCGCGCGACGTCGTCGAGGCGCAGGCGGCGATGGGCGCGGGCGGCAAGGATCTTGTCCACCGCCTTGGTGCCGAGGCCGGGCACGCGCAGCAGGGCCTCGCGCGGCGCCCGGTTCACGTCCAGCGGGAAGGTGTCGCGATGCTTGAGCGCCCAGGCGAGCTTGGGATCGATATCGAGCGGGAGATTGCCGCCCGCCTCCGCCGCGCCGGCCACCTCGCGCGGCGAGAAACCGTAGAAGCGCATCATCCAGTCCGCCTGGTAGAGCCGGTGCTCGCGCATCAGCGGCGGCCGGACGAGCGGCAGCACGGCGCTGGCATCCGGAATGGGCGAAAAGGCGGAATAATAGACCCGGCGCAGGCGGAAGCGGTCGTAGAGCGTGGCGGCGCGGGTGACGATCGCGGCATCGGTGGCCGCGTCCGCGCCGACGATCATCTGGGTCGACTGGCCGGCGGGGGCGAAACTGGGCGCCGACCGATAGCGCGCCTTCGCGTCCGCGCCGTCGGCGATATCGGCCTTCAGCGCCCTCATCGCCCCCTCGATCCGGCCCGCATCCTTCTCGGGGGCGAGGCGAGCGAGGCCGGCATTGGTCGGCAGCTCGACATTGATCGAGACCCGGTCGGCATGGAGGCCGGCCTGATGGATCAGCGCCGGATCCGCGTCCGGGATGGTCTTGAGATGGATATAGCCGCGAAAATCGTGGTCCTCGCGCAGCGACCGGGCGACCTCGACGATCTGCTCCATCGTGTAGTTGGAGGAGCGGATGATGCCGGAGGAGAGAAACAGCCCTTCGATATAATTGCGCCGGTAGAAAGCGAGAGTCAGCTGCACCACCTCCTCGGCCGTGAAGCGGGCGCGGCGGACGTTCGAGCTCTTCCGGTTGATGCAATAATGGCAATCGAAGATGCAGCTGTTGGTCAGCAGGATCTTCAGCAGGGAGATGCAGCGGCCGTCCGGCGCATAGGCATGGCAGATCCCCATGCCCGGCGCGGTCGAGCCGATCCCCTTGCCGCCGACGCTGTCGCGCCTCTTCGAACCCGAGGAGGCGCAGGAGGCGTCATATTTGGCGGCATCGGCGAGAATCGCGAGTTTCTGCTGGACATCGAGCGCGGGCATATGTTCGATATATGTTCTTGACAGGATCAAATCCAGAACATAGATCAGGGGCACGCCAAACCGGTCGCCGATTGAAAGAGACGCGCCGGGGCGCACCAGGAGCCCTCCAGATGCCCCACCCCCTCGGGCCGCTGGAGGGCTTCTTCATGTGTGGGTTCGCGACCCGATGCTGACCGCGTGGTCCGGCGACGGCCGAGCTGCTAGGTTGTATCGACATTCAGTTTTTTCTTTCCCTCTCCCCTGGGGGGAGAGGGTAGGGAGAGGGGGCTCGGGCTTCGGAGCCGACTTCGGCCGCAGAGCCCCCTCACCCCAACCCTCTCCCCCCAGGGAGAGGGGGCTGATGCTGTCCCTGCTGAATGTCGATACGCTCTAGGCGAGAGGCTCATGCGGGTCTCGCAGCGATCCGGCCTTCGTCGGATCACGGCGGTGGGCAGGCTCGCCTTCTCGGCGCCCGGAACTGGCGGCCGCGCGTGGGACAAGCGCGTCCCGCGCCCCGCCCGCCGGCGGTTAGACGCGGCGGCGATGCTCTGCTAGGGTTGATCCGCTCGAGCACGACCCCACCTCGTGTCTGCGTTCTAGGAGGTGACTTTGGCGGCCGCGCGCCGGACATGGCTGTTTACCCTGTGCCTGTGGCTGTCGCTGGCCACGGTGCTCGGCCATGCGCTCGCGCCGATCGGCTCGCCGCTCGCGCAGAAAAGCGGCTCCGCGTTCAGCGCCTCGACCTGGGACGTCTCGCTCGCCGCGCCGCGCGCCGGGCTCAATGCCAAGCTGAAGCGCGGCCAGGCCGCGCCCGACGACGAGCTCCAGAACGGGCCGGACCTGCCGGGCCCGGGCCTGCTCGCCGCCGCGCCTTCCCTGCCGGAGCCCGCCCCGGGCCGACCGGCCTTCGCCTTCCTTTCCCAAGACGCCGCCGCGCCGTTCGGCCCCGGCGGCGGCTTCCACGCCCGCGCGCCGCCGCGCGCCTGATCGCTTCCCAGCCCTGAACCGCCGCGCTCCGGCGCGGCACCGAGGCGGACCGACCCTTGCGCGCGAAACGCGCCGGGGCATCCCGCCGCAAATGGAAGTCATCGGAAATGAATGCCATCGAACAATCGACGCCCGCGCGCGGCCTGCCGGTCGACCGGACGCAGCTGGACCGCATCGAGGCCCTGCTCGAACGCTATCCGGCCCTGACCGATCCCGAAGTCCACGAGGTCCTGCTCTTCCTCCGCAAGGGGAAGGCGCTCGAGATCGGCTACCTCACCAGCAACGAGGCACTGAAGCCCCAGCTCGACCGTTTCCGCGCCGATCATGCGCGGGACCTGTCGATCGGCACGCGCGAGCTTGTCGTGGTCGGCATCGTGCTGCTGGTCATCCTCGCCGCCGTCGCCCTGCTCTGGAACGCGGGCGTCAGGCACTAGCGGGCGCGGGCGCGGGCTTTTTGGCCCCCCTCTACGTCCGCGCCCGTTGCCGCCCTTCCCGGCGCCCGCGCGCGCCGCTGAAAAAGGAGACTGAATGCCCCATCACACGCCCCTCATCGGCACCATCGTCGCCGGCCTCGTCATCGCCTTCGCGATGGGCGCGCTCGCCCACAGGCTGAAGCTGCCGCCGATCCTGGGCTATCTGCTCGCCGGCGTGATCGTCGGCCCGTTCACGCCCGGCTTCGTCGCCGACGGCAATCTCGCCGCCGAGCTGGCCGAGATCGGCGTGATCCTGCTGATGTTCGGCGTCGGCCTGCATTTCTCGCTGAAGGACCTGCTCTCCGTTCGCCGGATCGCGGTGCCGGGCGCGATCGTCCAGATCGGCGTCGCCACCCTGATGGGCCTCGGTCTCGCTTTGGCGATGGGCTGGACGGTCGGCGCCGGCCTGGTTTTCGGCCTCTCGCTGTCCGTGGCGAGCACGGTGGTGCTGCTGCGCGCGCTGCAATCCCGCGGCCTGGTCGAGACCGAGAAGGGGCGGATCGCGGTCGGCTGGCTGATCGTCGAGGATCTCGCCATGGTGCTCGCGTTGGTGCTGATCCCGGCCTTCGCCAGCGCCGGCGGCACCGGCTGGGACCTGGCCGGCGCGGTCGGCGCCATCCTGCTCAAGGTGGTCGGCTTCATCGCCCTGATGCTGATCGTGGGCCGGCGCGCCATCCCCTGGCTGCTCCACTGGGTCGCCCATAGCGGCTCGCGCGAACTGTTCCGCCTCGCCGTGCTGGCGGTGGCGCTCGGCGTCGCCTTCGGGGCCGCGCTCGCCTTCCAGGTCAGCTTCGCGCTCGGCGCCTTCTTCGCCGGCATGATCCTGGGCGAGACCCAGCTCAGCCGCCGCGCGACCGAGGAGACGCTGCCGCTGCGCGACGCCTTCGCGGTGCTGTTCTTCGTCTCGGTCGGGATGCTGTTCGACCCGAAGGTGATCGTCGCGCAACCGGGGCCCCTGCTGGCCACGGTGGCGATCATCGTGTTCGGCAAATCGGTGGCGGCCTATCTGATCGTCCGGCTGTTCCGCCACCCGACCGACACCGCCCTCGCCGTCTCCGCCAGCCTCGCGCAGATCGGCGAGTTCAGCTTCATCCTCGCCTCGCTCGGCACCGGGCTGAACATCCTGCCGGCCGAGGGCCGCGACCTGATCCTCGCGGGCGCGATCCTCTCCATCCTGATCAACCCCTTCCTGTTCGGGTTCGTCGCCAAAAGGAGCGCGGCGAAAGCGGACGCGGCGGCGGCCAAGCCGGCCGAGAAGAGGCCGGGCCATGTCCTCCTGGTCGGCTATGGCCGGGTCGGGCGGCGGATCGCGGCGGGGCTCAAGGCCAAGGGCCGGGACTGCGTCATCATCGAGGATCAGGGCGACATCGCCGAAGAGGCCGAGGCGGACGGGCTGGAGGTGGTGCGCGGCAATGCGGCGGAAGGCGCGGTGCTGCTGGAGGCCGGGATCGACCGCGCCGCCAAATTGCTCGTCGCCATCCCCGGCGGCTACGAGGCGGGGGCGATCACGGAGAAGGCGCGGTCGCTCGTTCCCGGCCTGCCGATCGTCGCCCGCGCCCATAGCGACGAGGAGGTCGCGCATCTGGAGCGGCTCGGCGCGCGCCATGTGGTGATGGCCGAGCGGGTCGCGGCAGAGAAGATGCTGGAACTGGCGGCGCCCGGCGCCGGGAAAGGGAGGAAGCCATGAAGGGAAAGCCCGGAGAGCCGCCGCGCGGCTTCATCGTCTGGCTGACCGCCGGGGCGCTCGGGGCCGGCGCCCTGCTCGCGCTGGCGCTGGCGCAGGGCTGAGGCGCGACGGGTCAGGGCGTCTCGAACACGACCCGGCAGACGCGGCGGTAGCGGCCGCGGCCGAACACCTGCACCTCGCTCCGGTCGAAGGCGAGATCGGGCATGTTCTCGGTGAAGGTGCTGAGCCAGAAGATGTCGCGCTTGGGGCCGTCATAGCCGGTCTGGCAGGCCGCGCCGCGGCACAGATAGAGCTTCATCCTGTCGCCGGTGACCGCGAAGAAGGCGAATTCATAGGGCGACATGGGCAGGGCCGAGAAGCCGAAATCCGGCGAGTCCAGGACGCTCAGGTCCGCGCCCAGCGCGGCGGTGAACCAGCGGCGCTGGTCGGCGGGCACGTCGTGCCGGAAGGCGGCGGGGGCCCAGGCGATCTGCGGCGGGACCGTGGCGGTGCGCACGTCCTCGGCCGTGCAGGGTGTCGCGGCGGCGGCCTGGACGGCGAGGCTGGCGAGGGCGGCGGCGAAGCTCATGCCCGGAGGCTAGGCCGGGCCGCCGCCCGCGTCCAGATCAGAAGGCGAACCGGGCGGTCACCTGGAACAGGCGGCCGGAGCGCTCGCGCTCGATCTCGAACTCGTCGAGATCGCCATTGGCGCGATTGTCGAGAATCTCCTCGAAGCTGTCGCCGTCATAGACCCGGAAGACCTCGCGCTTGGTGCGGTTCAGCAGGTTCTGCGCGGACAGGCGGATCACCAGATTGCGGCCGAAGCGGCGCTCGATGAACGCCTCGAGGTCCGGCGAATAATGCAGGTCCACGGTCTCGTCGAAATTGCTCGCCACCGCGTCGCTCCGCCCGGAGAGCGAGGCGCCGAAGCTGAGGTCCCAGGGCCGGACATTGTGGATGAAGCCGATATTGTAGACATGGTGCGGCTGGTTGTTGAACCGCCGCCGCTCGCCGGTGAACGGGTCGGTCGTGCGGCTGTCCAGATAGGTGTAGTTGGCGAAGATGCCGGTGTCGGGCAGGCCGATGAAGCCGAGCGGCGTGGAGAGATCGAACTCGACGCCCCAGAGCCGGCCGTCGCCGACATTTTGCGGCGTGAACAGCTGGCCGGCACCGGCATTGCCGATCACGACCAATTCGATCAGGTCGGTGATGTCGCGGTAGAAGAAGTTGACGCCGAAGATGCCGTTGCCGGGCAGGCGGCGCTCATAGCCGAAATCCACGCCCCAGGCGGTCTGGTTGCGCAAAGCGGGATTGCCGATCGTGGTGTCGTCGTCGGCCGGCGATTCGTCCTGCTCGAGCGGCGAGATCAGATCGTAATCCGGACGGCGCACCGTGCGGGCGACCGAGAGGCGGAACTGGTCGAGCGCGCTCGGCTGGTAGCGGAAGTGAAGCGACGGGTTCAGCAGGTCGTTTTCGTAGTCGCCCGAGAGGGGGCCGCCGTCGACGCTGCGCCGGGTGATCTCGAAGCGCGCGCCGGCGTCGATGACGAGCTGGGGCGACGCCTGCCAGGTGGCACGGACGTACGGCGCGTAGCGATCCTCGCGGATCGAGAATTCGCCGCTGAGGAAATCGCCGTCGTTGAGGCCGTCGCGCTCCTTGCGCAGCCAGTCGACGCCCAGCTTGAACTCGAACGGCGAGCCGCGGCCCAGCAGCAGCGAGACGGTGCCGGTGAACTCGTCGTCGTCGATTTGCAGCGTCTCGACATCGTCGAGGGTCACGTCGGTATAGTCATTCTCATTGTCGCCCTCGAAGGTCGTGGCGACGGTGTCCTCGCGATAGCCGCTCCAGCCGGCGGCGAGGCCGAGCTCGACCGAGCTGGACAGAGGCAGGCGCAGATCGCCGGTCAGCGCGTAGGTCTGCTGGCCGATCTCCTCGTGCTGGACCTCGACGCCGTCGAAATCGAGCGTCGAATCCTCGAAGGTGATCGAGGTCTCGTCCTCGTCGCGATTGGTGTCGACGAACAGGCCGGAGAGGCGCAGCCGGCCCTCGGCGCCGATCGGCGTGGAGATTTCGAAATTGCCGGAAATGTCGGTGCCGTCGCGGGTGTCGTCCTGCAGCTCGGTGTCGCTGAACTCGGGATTGGACGGGCCGGCGTCGAGCGGCACCGCGTCGCCGAAGCGCAGGCTCACCTTCTCCTTGGGATTGCGCCGCTCCTGATAGTTGAGCGCGGCCCAGAAGGTGGTCTGGCCGATCGTGCCGGCATAGGCGGCCGAGGCCGAGGGGCGCACGCCGCCATCCTCGTTGATCAGGGCGCCGGCGCGCAGGAAGCCGCCCTGGAAGGTCGCGCCCTCGCGGGTGATGACGTTGAGCGTGCCGGCGATGCCGTCCGAGGGCTCGTCGGCGCGCGGCGCGCGGACGATCTCGATCCGCTCGACCAGCTCGGCCGGGATGCGGTCGACGAAGAAGCTGCCGTCCGCCTCGCCGCCGGGCGCGCGGCGGCCGTTGATCGTGATGTTGGTGAAGCCCGGCGGCAGGCCGCGCATCTGCACGCCGTCATATTCGAGCACGTCCGAGGTGAAGGTCACGCCCGGCACGCGGCGCATCATGTCGCCCACCGAGACCGGCTCGAAGCGCTGGAAATATTCGAGGTCGTAGGAGAGGACCGGGTTCACGTCCGTGGTGCGGTTGCGGAAGCTGAGCCGGCCGTTGACGATGATGTCGCGCGCGTCGGTCGATTCGGGAGCGGGCTCGCCCTCCTCCTCGCCGGGAGTCGCGGCCTGGACCGGCGCGGGCGCCGGCTCGTCCTGCGCGAAAGCGGGCGAGCCCGCCAGGGCCGAAAGGGCGCTGCCCAGCAGCGCGACATGCTTCACCGTCATTGTGAATACCCCCGAGCTCGTGATTCGCCCCCTTGGCCGGGGGTCTCGTCGGAGCCGTTACGGGGCGTGCATGACCGGAGCCGGTCAGCTTCGTTGCGGTTTCGTGACGGTCCCGGCGCTCAGTCTTTCAGCACCGCCACCGCCTCCAGCGTCACCGCATTGTCGTTGGGCAGGGTGGCGAGGCCCAGCGCCGTGCGCGCGTGCCGCCCCTTCTCGCCGAGCCGCTCGACGAGGAGCGCGGACGCGGCGTCGATCACCTTGTGGACCTGGCCGAAATCCTCGGCGGCGTTGACGTAGCCGCGCACCAGCAGGAGCCGCTCGACATTGGCGAGGTCGCCGCCCGCCGCCTCCAGCAGGACGGAGAGCAGATTCTCCGCGGCGCGCCGGGCAGCCGCCTGCCCCGCCGCGAGATCGTGGTCCCGCCCGACCTTGCCGGTGACCAGCATTCCGTCCCGCGCCGTGCTGATCGCCGACAGGGCGACCAGCCGATCGACGCGGACGAAGGGCTCGTAAAGGCCGACCGGCTCGGGATGGCTCATGCCGCCGCTTTCTTCGCCGCCTTCTTCGCGGCGCGGGCGGCCTTCTCCTCGGCGCCCGCGATCGCGTCGGGGACATGGATGTCGCCCGCGCCCTTGGCGCCGTAGACCTGCAGCAGGATATCCGCCGCCGCCACCGCGGCCGCGTGCATCTCCTTCGGGTCGCCCTCGCGGATCGCACCGATCAGCCGGCGGTCCAGCATGTCGGTCTCGAGCAGACCCTTCCATTGCATCGCCACCGTCCAGGGATCCGCGCGGCGCAGGATGCCGACCTCCATCAGCCTGGCAAGACGGTCGGCGAAGGTCTGCCAGGCGGGCTTCAGGATGTTGGCGTAAAATTCCTCTCCGATCCCCAGCTCCTCCGGCTGCGCCGCCATGATCCGCATGTTGGAGATGGGCCGGCTCGCGAGCCGGCGCGAAATATAGGCGGTGCCGAGCTGGATCAGCCCTTCGCGGAAATTGGGCGCCCGCAACATCGTGTCCATCAGCTGATCGGACTGCTCGTTGATGTCGGCGTAGAGGCACGCCATCAGCAGCTCCTCCTTCGACTTGAAATAGCCATAGAGGGTCGCCTTCGAGCCGCCGACCTTCTGCGAGATCAGCGACATGGAGGCGCGGTCGTAACCGAGCTCCTGAAACGTCCTGGCCGCGATCTCGACGATTTCGCGCCGTTTGTCTTCGGTGCGCACGCGCATTCGACAAGGGCTCCTTTCTCTTTCATTACAGTACATGGCAGTACAGTTATCGTGACGCAAGCCCTTCCGGCTTCGGGTGCCGAATCGAGTCGGGGGAATGATTCGGCCTCAGCCCGATCGGCCCTCGGCCTGTGCGAGCCGAAAATCCGAGCAAATCCAATCCTGTACCGTACAGTACAGTTATAGGTTGACGCCGAAACGAATCAGAACTAAACCGTACCGTACAGTTTAGACGCGATAGTGTCGTCCGATTCAAGGGAGATTTACCGATGGCTCACCCCCGGGCCGCGCGGCTTTGCCGCGCATTGCTGCTTGTCCCCGTGCTGCTGAGCAGCGCGGCCTGCCTGTCCGTACCGAACCTCGGCGAGCGCCCTCAATTGCGCTCGCCCGAGACGGTCGACACCCAAATCGACGCCCCCGTGGCGGCACCCGAGGCCGGCTGGCCCGACGCCGCCTGGTGGGAGAATTACGGCGATGCCCAGCTCAGCGCGCTGATCGAAGCCGCGCTCGCGGGATCGCCGACGATGGACGAGGCGGCGGCCCGCGTGCGCCGGGCCGAGGCCGGCGCCCAGCAGGCCGGCGCGCGCCTGCGCCCCGAGCTTACCGGCAATGCGTCGGGCGGGATCGCGCAGCAGAGCACCGGCAGCATCGACCTGCCCAGCGGCATCGACCTCCCGCACCAGTGGCACGACAATGCCAATGTCTCCCTGAGCCTCAGCTACGATCTCGACCTCTGGGGCCGGAACCGCGCCGCCTTGCGCGCGGCCCTGTCCGATACGGAGGCGGCGCGCGCCGATCTGGCGCAGGCGCGGCTCACCCTCTCCACCGGCATCGCCTCGGCTTATGGCGATCTCGCCCGGCTGGCGGCGGTGCGGGCGACGGCCGAGGCCTATCTGCGCATCCGCGGCGAGACGCTGCGGACGATGCAGGCCCGCGAGGGCCAGGGCCTGGAGAATCGCGGCGCCGTGATGCGCGCCGAAGCCGGCCGCGCCGGCGCGGCGTCGGATCTCGCCGCGATCGACGAGCAGATCGCGCTGACCCGCAACCGGATCGCCGCCCTCGCCGGCGACGGCCCGGCCCGCGGGGCGACGATCGCCCTGCCCCAGGCCGCGCGGCTCGACGCCTTCGGCCTGCCCGCCGATCTCGGCATCGGCCTGGTCGGCCGCCGGCCGGACATCGTCGCGGCGCGGCTGCGCGCCGTGGGCCAAGGCGCGCGCATCGATTCGGCGCGGGCGGACTTCTATCCGAACATCCGCATCAGCGCGCTCATCGGCCTGCAGGCGCTCGGCATCGGCAATCTGCTGTCGGGCGGCGCCAGTTACGGCTCGGTCGGTCCGGCCATCTCGCTCCCCATCTTCTCGGGCGGGCGGATCGAGGGCAATTATCGCGGCACCCGCGCCGATTACGACGCGGCGGTCGCCAATTATGACCGCACCCTGATCAACGCGCTGGAGGACCTCGCCGATGTGGCGGCCAGCCAGCGCGCGCTTGCCATTCGCCTGCGGGAAAGCCGCGCCGCGCTCAGCGCGTCGGACACGGCCTTCCGCATGATCGAAGCGAGATATCGCGGCGGCCTCGCCACCTATCTCGACCTCCTGAGCGTGGAGGATGCGCTCAACACCAGCCGCCGCGGCGTCGCCGAGCTGGAGGCCATGGCCTTCAGCCTCGACGTCGCGCTCGTCCGCGCCCTCGGCGGCGGCTTTCGCCACGCCCCCACCCCCCGCGCCTAAGGAAATCCCGTCATGAACAAGCCCCTCACCAAGGAAGACTTCGACCTTGTCGACGTCGACGCCGCTTTCTCCGAGGAGAATGCGGAGGCCGATGCCGCCCGCAAGAAAAAGCGCAAGCGCCTCTTCATCCTCTTCGCCCTGATCGTCGCCAAGCTCGGGCTCGGCTGGTTCGCCTGGACCTGGTTCGCCCATGCCGGGCGGATCGAGACCGACAATGCCTATGTCGGCGCCGACACCGCCTCGATCACCCCGCTCGTCTCCGGCAGCGTCGCCCAGGTGCTGGTCAGCGACGCGCAGGAGGTGCGGGCCGGCCAGCCGCTCGTGATCCTCGACCAGACCGACGCCCGCCTCGCGGTCGCCGAGGCCGAGGCCGCCTACGACCAGGCGCGGCGGCGCGTGCATGGCTATGCCGCCACCAGCCGCCAGCTGAGCGCGCAGATCGCGATGCGCGGCGCCGAAGGGCAGCGCGCGTCGGCGGAGGTCGCCTCCGCGGCCACCGGGGCCGAGCGGGCCCGGCTCGATTATGCCCGCCGCAGCCAGCTCGCCGAGTCCGGCGCCGTGTCGGGCGAGGAGGTCTCCTCCACCCGCGCCGCCTATGAACAGGCCCGCGCCGGCGTCGCCGCCGCCCGCGCCGCGCAGAGCCAGGCGTCGGCGGCGGCCGCCGCCGCGGCCGGGCAGCGCGACGCCAACCAGGCGATGATCGCCGGCGCCGGCGTGGACGACAATCCGGAGGTCGCGGCCGCCCGCGCCCGGCTGGACCGGGCCAGGCTCGACCTTCAGCGCACGGTGATCCGCGCGCCGGTCTCCGGCATCGTCGCCAGCCGCCAGGTCCAGATCGGCCAGCGCGTGCAGCCGGGCAGCGCCCTGATGCGCGTGGTCCCCGTGCAGGAGGCCTATGTCGACGCCAATTTCAAGGAAGGCGAGCTCACCGAGGTCCGTGTCGGCCAGCCGGTCGAGCTCCATGCCGACCTTTATGGCGAGGAGGTGGTCTTCCACGGCCGCGTCGTCGGCCTCGCCGGCGGCACCGGCTCGGCCTTCGCCCTGATCCCCGCCCAGAACGCCACCGGCAACTGGATCAAGGTGGTGCAGCGCGTCCCCGTGCGCATCCGCCTCGACCCCGCCGAGCTCCGCCGGCATCCGCTTCGCGTCGGCCTGTCGATGACCGCGATCATCGACACCCGGGGCTGAGCCCGGTCACGACAAAACGGGACACCGGAGCGGGCCTCCCCCGGCCGCTCCGGCCCACCGCCAGGAAGGAACGTCATCATGTCCGCTTCGAACATGGGCCACGGTGCCCTCCCCCTCGCCGCGCCCCGCTCCGGCATGTCGCTCTGGGGGATCGGTATCCTCCTCGCCATGGCCAACTTCCTGGCGGTGCTGGACGTCACCATCGCCAACGTCTCCGTGCCGACCATCGCCGGCAATCTCGGCGCCTCGCCGAGCCAGGGGACGTGGGTGATCACCTCCTACGCCGTCGCCGAGGCGATCATGGTGCCGCTCACCGGCTGGCTCGCCAGCCGCTTCGGCGCGGTCAGGGTGTTCATCACCGCCATGTGCGGCTTCGCCTTCTTCTCCGCGATGTGCGGCCTCTCCTCCAGCCTCGACATGCTGGTCATCTGCCGCGTGCTGCAGGGGCTGTGCGGCGGGCCGATGCTGCCGCTCTCCCAGACGCTGCTGATGCGCATCTTCCCGAAGGAGAAGCAGGGCGCGGCAATGGGGCTGTGGGCGATGACGACGTTGACCGCGCCGATCTTCGGGCCGGTGCTCGGCGGCATGTTGTGCGACAATTTCGGCTGGCCCTCCATCTTCTGGGTCAACGTGCCGATCGCGGTCATCGCCGTGCCGCTGCTGATCAGGGCGCTGCGCAAGCATGAGACGGAGACCGACCGCAGCCCCGTCGACACGGTCGGCCTGTCGCTGCTGATCCTCTGGGTCGGCTCGCTGCAGCTGATGCTCGATCTCGGCAAGGAGCATGACTGGTTCGAATCGCCGCTGATCGCCGGCTTCGGGATCACGGCGGCGCTCGGCTTCATCGCCTTCCTGATCTGGGAGCTGACCGAGAAGAACCCGATCGTCGACCTGCGCGTGTTCCGGCACCGCGGCTTCGCGGCCGCCTGCCTGACCTTGCCTCTGGCCTTCGCGGCCTTCCAGGCGGTGAACGTGCTGGTGCCGCAATGGCTGCAGACGAACATGGGCTATACCGCCACCTGGGCGGGCTATATCGCCGGCTTCACCGGCGTGCTCGCCGTGGTCGGCGCGCCGATCGCCGCCAAATTGTCCGGCCGGTTCGATCCCCGGATCCTCGTGTTCGCCGGGGTGATGTGGCTGGCCTGGGTGACCTGGATGCGGGCCGGCGCGACGAGCCAGATGGACTTCTGGCAGATCGGCTTCTGGGCCTTCATCATCGGCATCGGCGTGCCGCTCTTCTTCCTGCCGCTGAACATGGTCGGGCTGGGCAGCGTCAAGCCCGAGGAGACGGCGTCGGCCGCGGGCCAGCTCAACTTCATCAGGACCATGGCGGGCGCCATTGCCACCTCGCTCGTCAACACCATCTGGGAGAATAATGCGGTCGCCAACCAGGCGGAGCTGGCCGGCCAGCTGCACGGCGCCGACCAGGCCATCGCGGCGATGCAGCAATCCGGCCTGACCCAAGACCAGGCCGTGCAGATGCTCACCAACCAGGTCGCGTCCCAGGCGGTGATGATGGGCACCAACCAGCTGATGACGCTCTGCGCGATCGGCTTCGTCATCGCCGCCTTCACCATCTGGCTCGCCCCCAGGCCCCGCGCCGGGGTCGATATCTCCGCCGCCCATTAGAAAGGAAGCTGAAGATGCTCAGTCCATTGCTGTTCGCCGCCGCCGTCCTGGCGGGCGCCCCCGCGCTCCCGCCGGCGCCGGTCGAGGAAGAGGAAATCCGCCGCCCCGCCGTAGAGGACGGCAAGGGCGGTCCCTATGCGCCGGTCGAGGAGGTCGCCGTCATCGTCGAGGGCGAACCGGTCGAGGCGCCCCGCGCCTTCACGATCGCGCCGGATCCCGCGCTCGAGCGCCGCTACGCCCCGCGCGCGCGGGCGCCGCTCAATCGCGTGACGATTCCGTTCTGACCTCGGCCTCCAGGACCTCGTCGTCGATGCCGGCCGCCTTCTTCAGCGGTTGCATCAGCCGGAGCGTGGCGAAGGCCATGATCGCGAGGACCAAAGCGACGTCGAAGACGCCGAGCCCGCAGGCGGCGCCGATCGCGCCGGTGACCCAGATGCTGGCGGCGGTGGCGGTGCCCTGGACGCTGTCCTTGAGCCTCAGGATCGCGCCGCCGCCGATGAAGCCCATGCCGACGATCACGCCCTCATTGACCCGGGCGAGCGCCTCGGCGCTGCCGGCGGCCATGGTCTCGGCGGCCTGGATGAAGCCGCAGCTCGCCATCGCGACGAGCGGGAAGGTACGCAGGCCGGCGCTGCGCTCCTCCTTCTCGCGGTTCCAGCCGATCGGAACGGCGAGCAGATAGGCGGCGAGCAGGGCCGCCGCGTGCGGCAAGATGTCGAAATTGTCGGTTCCGAAGAGTTGCTGCATGGGGCACTGAACCCGACACGATCCGTTTGGATGCAGCTTTATGTCATTTTTGTTGCGCGCCCTGAACATGCTCGACGCCCTGCTCGCGACGCGCGGCACGCGGCGGCTGGCGCGGGACCTGCCTTATGGCGCGAGCTCCCGCCAGACGCTCGACATCTACGCCCCCAAGGCGGCGGGCAAAAACCGGCCGGTGCTGATCTTCTTCTATGGCGGGAACTGGGATTCGGGCGACAAGCACAATTACGCCTTCGTTGGCCGCGCCTTCGCCGAGCGCGGCTATGTCACCGTCCTGGCGGATTATACGCATACCCATGAGCGGCCCTATCCGGCCTTCATGGAGGACGGCGCCGCCGCGGTGCGCTGGGTGAGGGACCATATCGCCGACCATGGCGGCGACCCCGCGCGGATCGCGGTCGCCGGGCACAGCGCCGGCGCCTATATCGCGGTGACGCTCGCGCTCGACCCGCGCTGGGGCGCGCGGCCGGCGATCGGGGCGGCGATCGGCCTCGCCGGGCCGTACGACTTCCTGCCGTTCGATTCGCCGGTGACTCGGCGAACCTTCGGCGGGGCCGAGGATCTGGAGAGCACGCAGCCGGTCAATCACGCCCGGGCCGGGCCGCCGCCTTTGCTGCTGGCCACCGGCGATGCCGACACCACCGTCCGCCCGCGCAACTCCACCGAGCTCGCCGCGCGCGTCCGGATGGCGGGCGGCGAGGCGACATTGATCCTCTATCCCGGCGTCACCCATACCGGCCCGGTCAAGGCGATCGCCCGGCCGTTCCGCAATCACGCCCCCGTGCTCCGGGACGTGGCCGCGTTCCTCGGAGAGAACGGGCTCGGCGCCTAGAAGCCGATCGGCGCGGCCGGCTCCGGCTTGGCGCGCGCCTCCGCCTCGAGCAGGCCCAGGATCTCGGACGGCGACGCTTCGTCCCGGAAGCGCAGCTGCCGGGCGACGACGGCGAAGTCGCCGGGGGTCAGCCCCGCGACCCGAATCAGCCCCGCCGGCGCCGCGCCGCCGAAGAAGCGCGTCCAGGCCCGCGCCGCCAGCGCCGGCGAGAGCGCCTGCAGCTCGAGCTTGAAGACGAAGCGCCGCAGCGCCGCCGGATCGAGCCGCCGGGCGAAGTTGGTCGCCGCGACGAAGGGCAAGGGATGGCTGTCCATCCAGGTGAGCATCTCGTTCACCTGGCTGACCTCCCAGCCGCGCTGCGCGCCCGCACGGTCCGCAAGCAGCGAATCCGCCTCGTCGAACAGCAGCACAGCGTCCTGCTCCCGCGCCTCGGCGAAGGCGTCGGCGATCTGCGCCTCCGTCTCCCCCACCCATTTGGACAGCAGGTCCGAGGCGCGCTTCACCAGCAGCGGCCGATCGAGCCGCGCGGCCAAAGCCGCCGCGAGCGCGGTCTTGCCCGTCCCGGGCGGGCCGGTGAGCAGCAGCGACACGTCCGCCGGCGCGCCCGGCGCGGCGATGCGCGCCAGCAGCGGGCCGACCGCCACGTCCGCCTCGTACAGGTCGAAATCGACCGCGCGATTCGGCTCCGGCGCCGGCAGGCGGCCGCCGTTGAGGCCGAGGATCAGCGACCGGCCGACGGCCCGCGCATCCGCCGCGCCGCCGCCGGCCAGAGCGGCCGCGCGCAGCGCCGCGCGCGCGACGCCCGCCGTGCCGGCGCCCGGCGGCAGCACGCCGTCCAGCCCGGCGCCGTCCGCCGCCACGCCCTCGGCCTCGGCGACGCGGGCGACGATGCGGGTCCGCGCCCGCGCGTTCGGCGGGGCCATCTTCAGGATGAAGCTCATCCGGCGGAGATGGGCGGGATCGACCATGTCGATCGCGTTGCTCGTCCAGAGCGTCGGCACCCGATTGCCCTCGAGCAGCCGGTTGATGAAGATCTTGGAGGGCGGGATGCGGCCGCCGGGATCGCGGAACAGATCCTCCATCTCGTCGAACAGCAGCAGCGCCTGCCCGCGCCGCTCCAGCAGCCGCTGCGCGCGGTTGAGCGCGGCCAGCCGGGCGCGGCGGTTCGGCTCCTCGCCATAGTCGGTTGCCTCGCCGACCGCGTAGAGCGGCGCCCCGCAGGCCGCGGCGAGCACGCGCGCGAATTCGGTCTTGCCCGTGCCCGGCGGGCCGTAGATCAGCACGTTGACGCCGGCGGCGCCGCGCCCGAGCGCGCCGGCCAGCAGCCGGGTCAGCAGCGCCAGCGGCTCCGCCTGCTCGACGAAATCGGCGCCGGCCAGAGCGGCCCGCTGCGGCATGCCGGCCAGCGCCTCGAGCAATTCCTCCGGCTCGCTCAGCCCCGCGTCCAGCACGCGCGAATAGTCCCAGCCGAGCGCGACCTCGCGATCGCCCTCGCCGTCGCCGGGCGTCTCGAGCAGGCCGAGCGCCACCGGCCCGGACCGCCGCACGCGATGCGCCGCCTCCACCGGGTCCGCCCCGGCGAGCTGGCCGACGATGCGCACCAGCTGCTCGCGCAGGCCGTAGCAACGGCTGCGGAACACCGCGAGCCGGGGGAGCCGGGTCAGCGCGGTCGCGACCGTCAGCACGGCGCGGTCGAATGCGTCGAAGGCCAGCAGGTCCGCGACCCGCTCCGCCGCGGCCAGCGCGCGCGGGGCCGGCTCGTCGACGTCGATCGCCTCGACCAGGCCGGGCAAGGCATCCCAGAATGCCCGCGCGCCCTCATCGTCCGAGGCCTCGGCGAATTCGGTCTCCGGCCACAGCCAGTGACGATGGTCGCCGGCCCATTCAACCAGCGTCCGCGCGGCCCGGCCGGACCTCGGTTCAGTGTCGCGCAGCAGGCGGATCAGCCGCTGCGCCAAAAGCTTCTCGCCCATGGCTCACCTGCATCCGGCCACGCGCGGAGACACGTTCCGGGCCTGGCCTGGTTTTCGTTTCTGGCTGTCTGGTCCCGCCGGGTCCGTCGTCCCGGCGGCGGCGCTGCTAGCGCTTGCCCGGGCGGCGGACGGAGGCGGGACGGCAGCCGATTCCGATGATCGAATCGCGCATTTCATCCTCCGTCGTTTCGGCGCTGTGCCGAAAGGAGGGCGCCGTTACGCCGGTCCGGCGGCGGCGTCAAGCCGGGTCGGCGCGCGTCCGGGCGGCGGCGAGGGCGGCGCCGAGGGTGGTGGCGCCATAGGGCTTGGCCAGGGTTTCGAAGGCGCGGGCGGCGCCGCCCGCCATCTCCTCGCTATAGCCGCTGGCGAGCAGAACGGGCAGGTCCGGGCGCGCCTCCCGCGCCTTGTCGGCCAGCTCGACGCCGCTCATGCCCGGCATCATCACGTCGGTGAACAGCACGTCGACATGCCGGTCCGCGAGCGCCTCAAGTGCCCGCTCCGCCGAGGGCGCGCTGATCACCCGATAGTCGAGCTCGGCGAGCAGGCTTTCGGCGAATTCGCGCACCTGGTCATTGTCCTCGACGAGCAGGACGGTGGCGCCGCCACCCTTGGCCAGCCCGGTCTCGCAGGGCCGGGCATCGGCCGCCGCGCCCGAGGCTCGCGGCAGATAGAGGCTCAAGACCGTGCCCTCGCCCTCGACCGAGGCGATCTCCGCCCGGCCGCCGGACTGGGCGGCGAAGCCGTGAATCTGGGAGAGGCCGAGGCCGGTGCCCTTGCCGATCGGCTTGGTGGTGAAGAAGGGATCGAAGACCCGCTCCAGCGCCTCCTTCGAAATGCCCTGGCCCGTGTCGGCCAGGCTGACGCAGACCATGTCCGCGACGCCCTCGCCGCCCGGCACGTTGCGGGCGGCGATGGTGAGCCGGCCGCCGCCCGGCATGGCGTCGCGCGCATTGATCGCGGCGTTCAGCAGACCGGTCTCGAGCTGGGTGGCGTCGACCTCGACCGTCCAGAGCCGCGGCGCGGGATCGAGCAGGATCTCGATCTGGCTGCCGAGCGTGCGCGAGACCATCTCGACGAAGGCGTCGAGCCTGAGGTTGAGATCGATCGTCTCGGGTTTGAGCGGCTGGCGGCGGCCGAAGGCGAGCAGATGCCCGGTCAAGGTCGTCGCGCGATCCGCCGTCTCGATGATCGCGTCGAGATAGCGCCGGCGCTTGGCGTCGGGGAGCCCCTCGGTGCGCAGCAATTCGGCCGAGCCGCGGATCACCGTCATCAGATTGTTGAAGTCGTGCGCGATGCCGCCGGTCAGCTCGCCCAGCGCCTGCATCTTCTGCGCCTGGAAGAGCGAGGTGCGCGCCTCCTCCAATTGCTCCTGGGCGGCGCGGCGCTCGGTGATGTCTCGGGTGATCTTGGCGAAGCCGAGCAGCGCGCCGTCCTCGGCGCGGATCGGATCGATCACCGCATTGACCCAGAAGCGGCTGCCGTCCTTGCGCAGGCGGACGCCCTCGGCCTCGAACCGGCCCTCGCGTGCTGCCGCGGCCAGCGCCTGTTGCGGCAGGCCGGCGGCGCGATCCTCCTCGGTGAAGAAACAGGAGAAGTTGCGACCGACAATCTCCTCCGCCTCATAGCCCTTGAAGCGGCGCGCGCCCGGATTCCAGCTGGCGATCGTGCCGTCCGGCTCCAGCATGTAAATGGCGTAATCGGTGACCGCGTTGATCAGCAGCTGGAAGCGCTGATCCATGAGATGCGATTGAAATCGCGACGTTTCCTTTGCGGTCATTGCGACCGCCGTAACGAGAAAAAGCGTTCTGGCAAGCGCTCTCGGCCGGAACCGCGCGCTGGCCGCGGCGGTTTTCCCGGCAAGCCACCCAACGGAGATTGAGCCATGTCCAACGAAACCGAAATCCGCGACCGCTTCTGGAAGGAGCTGAAGGCCGAGCGCACGTTGATGCTCGGACTGGACGGCGAGCCGGGCGGCGGCATGCAGCCGATGACCGCGATCATCGAGGAGGATGAGGGCGGCCCCCTGTGGATCTTCACCTCGAACGAGACCGATCTCGCCAGGGCGATCGGGAGCGGCAAGCCGGCCCATGCGACCTTCACCGGCAAGAAGCACGATCTGTTCGCCAATATCGCCGGGCACATCGTCATCGACAATGATCGCGCGGTCATCGACCGGCTCTGGAACAGCTGGATCGCGGCCTGGTTCGAGGGCGGCAAGGACGATCCGAAGCTCACCCTGCTCCGCTTCGACGCGGACCAGGCGAAGATCTGGCTCAACGCGACCACGCTCGGCGCCGCGGTCGAGTGGCTGCTCCGCCGCGATCCCAAGGAAAGCTACAAGGACAAGGTGGCGGAAGTCGCGCTGTGACCAAGAGCCTGCGCAAGGGCGACAAGGTCGCCTGGGAGACCAGCCAGGGGCGGACCACCGGCACGGTGGTCCGCAAGGCGACCAGCCCGATGAAGATCAAGGGCCACAAGGTCGCCGCCTCCGCTGACAATCCCGAATATGTCGTGAAAAGCGCGAAATCGGGCGCCCTCGCCGCGCACAAACCCGAGGCGCTGAAGAAGGCCTGACCCGGATTCTCCCCTGCGCAGGGGAGGATCCGGGTCAGTCCGGCAGCTTGCAGACGTTCACCCATCTCTTGCCGACCAGTTCGAACAGCCGCTCGGGGGGGACCTCGACCGAGGCGTTGCGCGAGCCGCCGGCCGGGTAGACGATCGCGAAGTCCTTCAGCGAGACGTCGACATAGACGGGCATATCGGTCGCCAGGCCGAACGGGCAGACGCCGCCGACGACATGGCCGGTCAACGCCAGCGTCTCCTCGGGCCCGAGCATGCGCGGGCGGGCGCCGAATTCGGCCTTGGTCTTCTGGTTGTCGAGCCGCGCGTCGCCTCGGGCGACGAGCAGGAAGGTCTCCTCGCCGACGCGCACGGTCAGCGTCTTGGCGATCTGGCCCGGGGCGACGCCGAGCGTCTCCGCCGCCTCGAGGACGGTCGCGGTGCTCGCATGCGCCTCGATCAGGCGAAGGTCGGGGGCGTGGGCGCCAAGCCAGGCGCGGACGGATTCGAAGCTCATGGCTGGGACCCCTAGCGGCATTCGCGAAACTCGGCCACAAGCGCGCCCGAATCCGGGGAGGGTCGAGTCGTAAGCGTATGAAGTATCTGCGTATCGCCGTGCTGGCGCTCGGCCTCGTCCTGATCGCCGGCAGCGCCTTCTTCCTCATCAAGAACCATGCCCGGGCGGCGGAAGCGCGCGCCTGGCCGCGGGCCCATGCGCGGATCGTGGCGAGCGAGGTGCGCATTCTTCACGCCCAGGAGGTCGGCAATGAGGGCGATTTCCTGCCCTATGTCCGCTACGCTTATACGGTGAACGGCCGGACCCTCCACGGCGAGACGATCTGGCTGGACGAGCGGCGCAGCTTCGGCAGCGCGAACGTCGCCGCGCGGGAGCTGGCCTTCCTCGAGACCGGTAGCGAGACCGAGGTGATGTACAATCCCGCCAACCCGTCCGAGGCCGCTTTGAATGTCGAGGAAAATGCCTGGCCGAAGATCTTCATGCTCCTGTCCGGGCTGCTGCTCGCCGGCTTCGGCTGGTGGTGGCGCCCGCCGGCGAAGGCGGCGGCACCGGCCGGGATGATGCCGGGGATGCCGCCGGGAATGGCCGGAATGATGCCGGGAATGCCGGGCGCGGTGCCGGGGATGCAGCCCGGAATGCCGGGCGTGATCCCGGGCATGCAGCTGAGCCAGGCCGGGCCCGGCGCCGGGCCGGCCGGCGCGCTGCCGAGCCCGCCTTCGGCCCCGGACGCGACGACCGCCTCCTAGGCCGTCGCCAGCCAGCGCCGGGCGAGAGCGATGATGGCATCGCCATGCGCGGCCCAGTCCGCCGCGCCGCGCAGCGTCACCACGGCGCGGTCCGGCGCCTTCCAGTCCATCAGGCCGGTCTCGTCCGCGAACGCGAAGCCGTCGTCACCCTTCGCCCTGGCGCCGCGGTGGAAGACGAGCAGCACGGGCGCCCCGGGCCGGAGGTTGAAGGTCACGCGGTCCTCGCCCAGCCAGGTGAAGCTCGGCGCGTTCCACTTGATCCGCTCGCCGACCTCGGGATCGGCGCCGACCAGGGCCGCGCGGACGGCCTCGACCACCTCCTTCAGGGGATGATCGAGCGCCGCCATATAGGCATCGACATCAGCCGCCATGCAGTGCCCGCTCGATCGCGGCGACGTCGATCTTGCGCATCGTCATCATCGCCTCGAACGCGCGCTTGGCGGCCGCCTTGTCGGAGCTGGTCGTGGCCTCCAGCAGCACGCGCGGCGTGATCTGCCAGGAGAAGCCCCAGCGATCGCTGCACCAGCCGCAGGCGCTCTCCTTGCCGCCATTGCCGACGATCGCATTCCAGTAGCGGTCGGTCTCCTCCTGGTCCTCCGTGATGACCATGAAGCTCACCGCCTCGTCCGGCGTGAAGTTCGGGCCGCCGTTCAGGCCGACGAAGGTCCGGCCGAGCACGGTGAACTCGACCGTCAGCTCGGTGCCTTCGGAGCCGCCGGGGAAATCGCCCGGCGCCGTGTTCACGGCATCGACATGGCTGTCCGGAAAGGTCGCGGCGTAGAATTCCGCCGCCTTGCGGGCCTCGCCATGGTCGTACCAGAGGCAGGTGATCAGTTTGTCCTTGGCCATCGTCTCTCTCCGTTTCTATCTGGTCGCGGCGGTCAGCGCGAAGGCGGCGCCCTGGGGATCCATCGCCTGCACGATCCAGCTGTCGCCGGGCACCTGGTGGGGGCCGGTCAGCACCTGCCCGCCTTTTTCCGTCAGCCGCGCGACCGCGCCGTCGATCCCGTCGACCGTGGTGTAGAAGCCCCAGACCGAGCAGGGGAGGTTGGCCGGCTTGTCCATCATGCCGCCGAGATGGACGCCGTCGGCGCCGAACAGGCGGTAGATGCCCATCGGCCCCATCTCCATTTCCATCATCGAGTCCCAGCCGAACAATTTCGCGTAGAAATCGAACGCGGCCGCCTGGCCCTGGCCCGCATAAAGCTCGTGCCAGGAGAAGACGCCGACCTCCGTCGGTCCGATCGGCGGCGGCGGCTCGGCGCCCTCCGGCGGCTGGGGCGCCATCAGGTAGAAGGGCGCCCCGCCCGGATCGGCGACCATGGCGATGCGGCCCGCCAGCGGCACGTCGCGCGGCTCCATCTGAACGACGCCGCCCGCCGCCTTCACCTCCGCGACCTTGGCGTCGACATCCTCGGCATGGATGTAGCCGAGCCAGCCCGGCCGGGCGCCGCCCTCGCACATCTCGTCGGTGAGCGTGAAGATGCCGCCCACCGGGCGCTCACCCGCCGAGATGATGGTGTAGGGCATGTCGCCCCCGCCCCCCATCTCGGCGAAGGTCCAGCCGACGACATGCCCGTAAAAGGCCTTCGAGGCCTCCAGATCGGGGGTCATCAGCTCATACCAGAAGAATTTGTCGGCCATGGTGCGTCCTCCCCGGTCTGGGCTCAGCGGTCGAAGATCGGGGCGAAGCCGCCGTAGAACATGCGCATGCCGTCGAACGGCTTCTCCTGGTCGGGATCCTGCTTCATGCGCTCGTCGGCCATGACCTTCTCCCAGCCGGCGTCGCGCGCCTCCTTCGAGGGCCATTCCACCCAGGAGAAGACGACCTTCTCGCCGTCCTCGGCCTTGGTCGCGCGATAATAATCGGTGACCTTGCCATGGGGCACGTCGTCGCCCCAGCCCTCGACCACGCGCACCGCGCCATGGTCCTTGAAGACCTCCGACGCCATTTCGGCCATCGCGCGATAGGCCTCCTTGTTGCGCTCGGGCACCGGCGCGACGAAGCCGTCGACATAGCCCGTGCCGGCCTGCTCGCCGGTGTCGAGCAGCGGCGCGAAGCCGGCGACGATCATCCGCTGCGGGTCGAACGGGCAGGCCATGTCCGCCATGCGCGGATCGGCCATGATCTTCTGGTTCGCGGCGTCGCGGGTCGTCTTGTCCGGATATTCGAGCCAGGAGAAGACGACGGCCTCGCCCTCCTTCGCCTGCACGGCGCCCTTGAAGTCGGTGACCTTGCCGTCCGGCACGTCGTCGCTCCAGGCCTCGACGTGGCGGGTGACGCCATATTCCTTGAAGATCGGCGCGGACTGGCTCGCCGACTGCAGATATTCGTCCTTCTTGTCGGCCGGAACCGCCAGCACGAACCCTTCAACATAGGTCATCTCGTCTCTCCTTCTTGCCTGTTGGTCGCCCACCAAATCTCAATATGGCCAGTCTGCCGGCGGATCGCCGGTGAGGCCCGCCCGCAGCGCCGCCAGCGCGCGGGCAAAGGCCGGCCGCGCCTCGCCGCGCGCCACATAGGCGGCGAGGTTCGGATAAGAGTGCAGGATTCCCGTGGCGCCCAGGTGACGCAGCACCTGGACCATGAGCAGGTCGCCCGCGCTGAACGCGCCGTCCAGCCACGCGGCCTCGCCGAGCCGGACGGACAATTCGTCCAGCCGTTCGCGCAGGCGCGCCTCGACGGCGGGAAGCCGCTCCTCGAACCAGGGTTTGTCGCGTTCGAGCACCCTGGCCATGACCAGGTCCCAGACCACGGGCTCGACGGTGTTGAGCGCCGCGAACATCCACTCGGCCGCCCGCGCCTTGCCGTCTTCGTCTTCGGGAAACAGGCCCGGCCGGGTCTGCGCGATATGGAGGATGATCGCGCCGGATTCGAACAGGACGAGCCCGCCCTCCTCATAGGTCGGGACCTGGCCGAAGGGATGGCGGGCGCGGTGCGCCGGCTGCTTCTGCTCGCCCCAGTTGAGATGACGCACGTGATAGGGCTGGCCGACCTCCTCCAGCGCCCAGCGCACGCGCATGTCGCGCACCAGGCCCGCGCCCTTGTCGGGCGACCAATTATAGGCGGTGAGCAGCGGCCGGGTCATGCCTGCTCCGCCGGCGGCTGATCGAGAAATTCATAGCCCTTGGGCGGCGTGCCGGTGAAGCCCGCCAGCTGCGCGGCCAAGGCCCGCTGGAAGGCCGGACGCGCCTCGCCCCGCGCGACATAGGCGGCGAGCGTGTCGCGCCCCTTCGCCATCGGGGTTCCCTTCACCATCCGCAGCACCGCGACCATCAGCAGATCGCCGGCCGAGAATGCGCCGTCGAGCCACTCGCTGTCGCCAAGCCGCTTCGCCAGTTCGTCGAGACGCTCCTCGATCCGCGCGATCACCGACGGCAGGCGCGGCTTCGACCAGGGCTTGTCCTCCTCGAACAAGGTGGCGATCGCATAATCCATGAGCGGCGGCTCGACCGTGTTGAGCGCGGCGAACGCCCATTCGATGGCCCGCGCTTTGCCGCCCGCATCGTCCGGGAGCATGACGCCCCAGGTCTCGGCGATGTGCAGGACGATCGCGCCGGATTCGAACAGCTCCAGCCCGTCCTGTTCGAAGGTCGGCACCTGGCCGAACGGCTGGAGCGCGCGGTGCGGCGGTTCCTTCTGGCAGCCCTGCGGCAGGTAGCGGACGTCATAAGCCTGCCCCGCCTCCTCCAGCGCCCAGCGCACGCGCAGGTCGCGCACCTGGCCCTTCGCGAACCAGGGCACCCAGTCGTAAGCGGTGATCACAGGCTTGGCCATGTCGCTCCCTTTCGCTCAGCCGAAGACGCCCTTGGCGGCCTCGTGCAGTTCGGCCTCGGTGCGCGGCGCATCCGGCTTCGGCGTCGCGATCGACCATTTGTGGCCGAACGGATCCTGCACCACGCCGTAGCGATCGCCCCAGAACTGGTCGGCAACGGGCATGGTGATCGTCGCGCCGGCCTGCGCCGCGCGCGCGACGGCGGCATCCACGTCGGGCACGACCAGATGGATGGTCACCGGCGAGCCGCCGAGGCGGTTGGGGCCGAGCACGCCATATTCCGGCATCTCGTCGACCAGCAGCACCATGGCGCCGTTGATCGTCACCGAGCCGTGCATCAGCTTCCCGTTGGGCCCCAGGAGGCGCATGACCTCCTCGGCGCCGAAGGCCTGCTTGTAGAAGTCGATCGCCGCGGCGGCGCCGTCGCAGACGAGGTGCGGCGACAGGCGGGGCATGACGGGGGTGTCGGTCAACGTCCTTCTCCTTGCTCCGAGAAATTCATCCAAGCCGGCGGAAGCGCAGCGGCGAGCTCCTGGATCGGGCGATCTCGCCACGCGCCTCGAGATCGAGCTGCACCAGCTTCAGCCACCAGCCCGCCGTCGCGCCGCCGGGAAAGACGCTCTCGGGCAGCTTGGCCAGCACCGGTTCGCGCAATTCGGCGATGGTGAGCCCGGGGCTCTCGCTCGGGATCACCGCCAGCATCGCCGCCTCCATCGCGCGATATTTGGTCGCATCGACGCGCTCCTCCTTACCGGGATGGTTCGGGTTGCGGACGGTGACCCTGTCGTCGCTCATCGGCCTGACTCCGGTTCGCCGCGGCGCTCAGGCGTCAGCGGTCTGCGGGCCCATGGCCTGCGTGGCGGCGTCCATGTCCATGAACATCGGCTCCCAGACATGGCCGTCCAGATCCTCGAAGGAGCGGCCGTACATGAAGCCCATATCCTGCTTCTCGCGATGCTCGCGGCCGCCGGCGGCGATCGCCGCGTCGGTGATCGTGTCGACGCCGTCGCGGCTGTCTGCGGAAAGCGCGATCAGGTGGGCCGCGCTCTTGTGGCTGTCGGCGATCTCGCGGGTGGTGAATTGCGCGAACTTCGCATGGGTCAGCAGCATCACGAAGATCGTGTCGGAAATGACCATGCAGGCCGCGGTCTCGTCCGTGAACATCGGATTGTTCTCGAAGCCGATCGCTTCGTAAAAGGCCTTGGCCTTGGGCAGGTCCGCGACCGGCAGGTTCACGAAAATCATCTTCGACATTGTTACTCTCCCTCGGGGTTTTCGGACTTCAGATCAGCGGCCGCCGGCCGGATAATCGAGTTTCGGATACCAGTCGGTCCCGCGCCCTTCCGGAGTCCAGTCGAGGACGTTCCAGAGCGGCGTCGGATCGGGCGCGAGATGCGCGTCGAAGCCGGGGTCGCTGGTCTCGGCACCGCCCTCGGCGCCCCAGAACAGGCGGACCTCGTCGCCGCTGCGCCGCCAGACGGTCGGCGCGGCGCCCTCTCCTTCGTCGGTCACCGCATGGACGTCGCGGCCGAAATCCTCGCCGACAATCTGGTAGAATTTGAGGAAGCGCCAGCCGCGCTCGCGGGCGAAGGCGAGTTGGCGCGCGACGGGCGAGCGGCCGACGATCGCGATGGCGAGGCGCTGCTCGATGTCCGGCGTCGGGATGTCGAGCGAGCCCACGAAGGACGTGCACATCGGGCAGGGCCGCTCGCGCTGCGGGCCGTACATCCAGAAATAGGTGAAGAGCGTGTCGTGCCGGCCGAACAGGTCGACGAGGCCGATATTGTTCCCCTGCTCGTCGAGGAAACGATAATCCTTCGCCACCGGGCCGGGCGGCAGCGCGCGGCGCTGCGCGGCGACGCGCTGGATCTGGCGGCGAAGCTCGATCTCCTCGGCCTGGAGCGAGGTCCGCGCCTGCCGGTATTCGGCGCTTTCGCCATCCCAGCGGGTGGGCAGCGCCTCGGCCATCGCGCGGGCGGGCTTCAACTCGTCCTCAGGCGGCAATGTGGCGGTCTCGCTCATCATTCTCTCCTTGGCCCACCCTTTTTGATCCGAGTTTGCGAATCGGGATTTGACGCTGATGAACCTTTTGGTTATGGAAAGCAACTATGGAGTTAGAAAATCTAACCGAGTCGTTACACGCTTCGTCTCGCCGCCGCTATGAGGATGGCTGCGGAACGGCGCATGCGCTGGACCTGCTCGGGGAGCGCTGGGCCCTCCTCGTAATGCGCGAGCTTATGCTCGGGCCGAAACGGTTCAGTGACATCCGTGCCGACCTGCCCGGAATCTCGGCCAACACGCTGACCCAGCGGCTGGAGGGGCTGGAGCAGGCCGGGGTCGTCACGCGCGAGAAATTGCCGCCGCCCGCCTCCGGCCAGGTCTACGGGCTCACCGAATGGGGCTATCAATCGCTCCCGGTCATGGGCGCGCTCGGCCGCTGGGCGGTGCGCTCGCCGGCCCATGATCCCAGCCAGCATTTCAGCGCGGTGTCGCTGATGCTCTCCTTCATGGCGATGAACAATCCGGCGGTGACCAGGGCGCTGGACGCCCGGATCGGCTTCCGGCTCGGCCGGGAAAGCTATGTGCTGACCGTGAAGGACGGCGCGGTGGTCGCCGCGCGCGGCGATCCCGCCGGCACCGACCTGGTCTTCGAAGGCGCGCCCGGCGCCGTCGCCGCCGCCGTCTATGGCGGCGTGCCGCTCGCCGCGCTGGAGGCGGACGGCGCGCTGAAGCTCGAGGGCGACCGGACGATTGCCGACCGCTTCGTCACGCTCTTCCCGCTGCCGCCGAAAGCGCCGCGGCCGGGCGCTCCGGCCCGCTAGGTCTTGCCGAGCAGGCCGGCCAGCGCCTCGACATAGGCGGCGAACGCCTTGCGGCCCTTGGGCGTCAGGTGGATCCGGGTCAGTCCCTTGCGGCCGACATAGGTCTTCTCGATCTCGACATAGGCGGCCTCCTCCAGCTTGCGCAGGTGGATAGAGAGATTGCCCTGGGTCGCCTCCAGCGCCTGCTTCAGCTCGTTGAACTCGGCGACTTCGGCGTCGGCGAGATAGACCATGATCCCCAGCCGCATGCGGCCGTGGATGACCTCGTCGATCTGGCCGATGCCGCTGGCCATGACGCGCTCAGCCCTCCCGCTCGGCCCGCGCCTGGCGAATCATGATCCAGCCGGGCAGCGCCATGCAGAGGAACAAAGCGGCGGCGCAGACGGCGAGATAGGCGGTGATGTCGCGGTGGAGGATCAGGCCGAGCGCGGTGCCCGAGACGAACCAGCCGATCGCGGTCAGCGCCATCCAGACCCTCCGCCGCAGCAGCCAGGCGACCCACCAGGCGGCGCCCTGCAGGATGAAGACGATGGCGGCATAGAGCAGCCAGAAGCTGAAATCGTTGCGCCAGACCGCGTTCAGCCCGAGCACGGCGATGAAGCCGATATTGGCGAGGCCGGTGGCGCCGAACATGGCGTTGAGCGCGCGGCTGCTCGCCGGGCCGGCCGGGCGTTTCCCGCGCTCCCTGACCAAGACGATGGCGAGCCAGGTGAAGAAAGCCAGGTTCACAAAGACGGCGACACCCAGGGAAAGCGGGCCCGGCCAATGGATCGGCGTCACCAGCTCGATCAGGTGGTAGACGCATTGCAGGCCGTAGAGCAGGCCGGCGACCAGATAGATGGACGGCCCCGCCATCGGGATCGGCGGCTTCCCGCCATCGACGAGCGCCCGCATGAAGGCGAGATCGGCCTCGGCGGTGCTTGGGCTGGGCGTGTCGGACATCAGGCGTCTCCGATGTGGCGGGCCGCCCCCGGGGAAAGCGGGACGGCCCGGTCTTGGCAAGTCAGGCGGCGGCGGGCAACGATTCAGGCTTGGGGCGGCGGCGCCGGGGCACTTTCCGGCCGTTGAGCCAGCGGCCCATGAAGGAATGGCGGATCAGCAATTCGTAGGTGCCGAGCGTCACCACCGCGGTGCCGGCGACGATGGCCACGACCTTCGCCGGCCACGGCCAGGCCAGATCGTGGACCATGACCTGCAGCGCCATCACCACCGGCAGGTGGATCAGATAGACCCAATAGGAGGCGTCGGCGAGGTAGCGCAGAGCCGGCCTGTGGCCGGACAGGAAGCGCAGGCTCAGCGCCAGCGCCGCGAAGGCCGAGGCGAAGACGGCGAGCGCATAGACCGCCGCGTTCACGACGCTCCGCTCCGGCGGCACCAGGAAGTTCGGGATCGACGCCCCGCCGGCCAGGATCAGGCTGCCGACGCCGAGGCCGAGCGCGAGGATCGCGAAGAGCGCCCAGTGGCGCGAGACCGTGGCGAGCAGGATCTCGCTCTGCCGACGCATCAGATAGCCGAGCAGGAAGGCGGTGCCGTAGGCGACGGTCGCGGCGAGATTGGGAACGAGGCCCGTGTCCGGCGTCGGCACGCCGAACCACATGATCCAGTCCGCTTTCAAATAGAGCGCGGCGGCGAGCGGCGCGGCGACCACGGGCAAAGCCCAGGGCGTGACCAGCAGCCGCATCGCCTTGTCGGCGCCCGCGGCGAGCCGCCCCTTCCGGTCGAGCGCGCCGATCGCGGCACGGCCGAGCAGCAGGCCCGCGTAGAAGAGGAGCAGCACCCAGAGGAACCAGAGATGGGTCCACGGGAAGGTCTCGACGGTGATCGGCGGCGGCGGCGGCCCGGGCGGAAAACTATGGCCGTTCCTGATCCAGACGGCCCAGAGCAGGCAGGCAAGGATCCCCATCAGCACCGGCGTCCAGAAGATGCTGAGCGGCATCGCGATCCGGACCGCCCGGTTCTTAACGAACCCCCAGGTGCCGCGCCGCTCCAGCAGCAGGTGCGCGAAATAGCCGGCGATCAGGAAGAAGGCCGCCATCCGGAACAGGTGCGTGAAGAAGAACACCACCGCCATGACCGGCGACGGATCATTGTCCGCGACGATCCAGATCGGAAAGACCGGACTCTCGATGAACGACATGGCGCTGTGCAGCACCACGCCCAGCAGCAGGGCGATGGCGCGCAGCGCGTCGAGCGAATGCAGGCGCTCCGAAGCGCCGGGGGCAGGCGAAGACATAGCGGCGGACATGACGCGACTCTCCATCTCGATTCGCCGCCGGACTAGGCATTCTTGTTTAAAATGTAAACTGGTTTACGAGATGACTGAAAGGAAGGCGACGGAGCAGACAGCCCCGCCGCCTCTGGGGCCGTCCGTTCAGCCGAACACTTCCACCTCCTGCGGCGGCGGCGCCAGCCGCTTGCCCATGAAGGCCTTGAACATCACGAAGGCGACGAGGCCGATCACCGCGCTGCCGACATGGATCAGCCAGAAGGTCGTGGTCGGCAGGCTGGAATAGAGGCCGCCGATATAGCCGACGATCTTGTTGGCCGCGAAGAAGGCCAGATAATAGAGGCCGATCACCGTCGCCGTGATCGCCTTCGGCGCGATCTTGCTGAACAGGGCCAGGCTGATCGGCAGGACGTGCGCGAAGCCGATGCTGTTGAAGAGATGGAACATCACCGGCCAGAACAGGCCGATCTTGCCCTCCGCCGGCTGCGTCGCCGCGGCCGCGACCAGGCAGAGCCCGCCGACGATCGTGAACAGGCTGCCGATGATGATCTTGTTGATCTCGTCCGGCTCCCGCCGCCAGCGGCTCCACAATTTCCAGAAGAGCGCCACCGCGACGAGCATCGAGAAGCTCAGGATCGCGTCGAGGGTGATCAGCCAGCTGGTCGGCAGCGTCCTGCCCATGAAGGTCAGATCGAAATGCTGGTCGCCCCAGACCAGATAGGCGTTGAAAATCTCCTGGTTGGTGAGCAGCGAGATCGCCAGCATCGGAATGAGTACCATCAAGGCGAGCACGCGGGACTTGTCGCCGCTGGAGAGGCTCCGCGTCAGGAAATAATAGAGCGCCCCGATCATCAGGACGACGGAGAGGATCCCGACGGGCCAGGAGGAGAACAGGAAGCCGGACACGCCCAGCCAGGCGAGGGTCAGGACCGCGATGCCGACGCTTCCCATGATCGCGCGCTGGACCAGCTGCCCCTTCGGCCGTGCCGCGACCTCGAGCTCAGGCGGCAGCCACTTGCCTCCCCAGAGATAGATGACGAGGCCGAGCACCATCACGACGCCGGCGCAACCGAAGCCGTAATGCCAACCGACCTCCTCGCCGAGCGTGCCGGAGATGAGGGGTGCGGCGATCACGCTGACGTTGATGAAGATGTAGAAGATCTGAAAGGCCATGGCGCGGCGCAGATCGTGCTCGCCGTAGAGCTCGCCCACCTGGGTCGCGATATTACCCTTGAACAGGCCGACGCCGACGATCAGGCAGAGCAGAGCGAGCAGGAAGGCGCCCTCGAACGCCATCAGGAAATGGCCGAGCGCCATCATCAGGCCACCGGCGATCAACGCGATCCGGCGCCCGGTGAGCTTGTCGGCGATGATCCCGCCGAGGATCGGCATCAGGTAGACGAGCGAGGTATAGTCGCCAAAGATCGCGGACGCGAGCGGCTGGCCTTCCAGTCCCTGATATTGCCAGCTGCGCAGCCAATCCAGGCCGAACACCCCCTCCATCCGCCCCGGCACGAGCAGATAATCGACCATGTAGAGGACCAGCAGGGTCTGCATGGAATAATAGGAAAAACGCTCGCAGGCCTCGGTGAAGCCGAGAAAGCCGAGCCCCTTCGGATGGCCCAGAAAGGCGCGGTCGTTGCGGTCCGCGATCTGGACCTCGGGCGTGGCGTCGGCGACACTCATCAGGCTCTCCTCCCCAAACAGGCGAGGCTAGGCTTTTGCGTCGCCTTCGATCATCGCCTTTTCGACCAACGGCCCGTGCAAGCGCCGAACCGTCAGCCGAACAGCCAATGGCCCATCAGGCGATTGAATGGAAAGGTGAAAATGCCGGCGATGACGAGCGCGCCGAAGATCATGCCGCGGACCGAGGCGCGATGCGCCGCGACATTGTGGGTGCGCGCCGACCAGACGATCAGCGGCACGTTGACCAGGGTCCAGAAGGAAAAGATGTGGATCAGGCTGAGGCTGCCGGCATTGATGCCGCGCACGAACAGGCTGTCGACGGCGGTAAGCAGCATGGCGCCGGCCCAGACCCAGCCCAGCCGCCGATGCAGCCGGTCGCCGCGCCGGCGGAGGAGCATGACCGGCGTCAGGGCGAGCGCGACGACGATGGTGAGGATATGGCCCCAGACGACCAGCGGAACGCGCTGCCACTGGCCGTAGCCTCTGGCCAGAGCGGCGCAGACCATGACCAGCAGGACGATCGCCGCGCTGGCCAGCACCCGATCCCACAGGTCGGGCTTCAGCGAAACCGGCGCCTTGCGCTGCTTCTCCGCGACGCTCGCCATGACGGTCCCCTTCCAGCATCTGTATTGCCATATTAATACGGTAATTCACCTTCGACAAGCCGCGCGCTTGCGTCTGGCGGCGAGGCGCATAGGGTGCGCGGCCTCAGGGGAGATGATCATGCGCCTTGCCTTGCACCTCGCCGCGGCCGCCTTCGCCCTCGGCCTCGCCGCGCCCGCCACCGCCACACCCGCCGAGGATTTCCGCCGGCTGCTCGACGACCATTATCAATGGCTGCTGCGCGAGAACCCGACTTATGCGACCGTGCTCGGCACCCGCGACTATGACGATCGCCTGCGCGACATCTCGCCCGCGGCGCGAGAGCGGCGGACCGGCGAGGCGCGCGCCTTCCTCGCCAGGCTCGACGCGATTCCGGCCGCGGCGCTGCCCGAAGCGGAGCGGGTCAACCGCGCGATCCTGCGGCGCCTGCTCAGCGAGGATATTGAGGCGGACGGGTTCGGCCAGCGCGACATGCTGTTCACCACCTATGACGGCTGGCACCAGAGCTTCGCGGGGCTGGCGCGCAACCTGCCCTTCCGCACCCGGGCGGACTATGAGTCCTACCTGACCCGCCTCAGCCAATATCCGCGGATGAACGACCAGGCGCTGGCGATCACCGCCACGGCCGTGCGCGGCCGCTTCACTTTGCCCTGTTCCGTGCTCGCCAATCATGAGCGCGGCATCGCCGGCGTGATCGCGACCGATCCGGCCCAGTCGCGCTTCTACGAGCCGTTCGCGGCGCAGCGGCCGGCGGCGATAGCGGAGGCGGACTGGACGGCTTTGCAGGCGCGGGCGCGGACGATCATCACGACCGTGGTCAATCCGGCCTATCAGCGCCATCTCGATTTCTATACGCGCGACTATCGGCCGCATTGCGCGCGCTCGGACAGCGTCCGCGACCAGCCGAACGGCGCCGCCTTCTACGCCTTCCGGGTCCGCGCCGAGACGACCACCAGCCTCACGCCGCAGCAGATCCACGATATCGGCCTGCGCGAAGTGGCGCGGATCCGCGCCGAAATGGCGCAGGTCGCGACGCGGGCCGGCTTCCCGACCCGCGAGGCCTTCATCCAGGAGCTGCGCACCAATCCCCGCTATTTCGCACGGACCGGCGAGGAGCTGATGCGCGAGACGGCGCGGGTGACGACCGAGATTAACGGCCATCTGCCGCGCCTGTTCGGCCGGCTGCCGCGGCTCACCTATACGATCCGCCCGATCCCGGACGAGATCGCGGAGGGCACGACCACCGCTTATTACAACCAGGGTTCGCCGGAGAGCGGCATCGCCGGCACTTATTATGTGAACCTCTCCAAGCTCGACCAGCGGCCGCTCTGGGAGGTGCCGGCGCTCTCGCTGCATGAATCGGTGCCCGGCCACCATCTGCAGATCGCACTCCAGCAGGAGGTCGAGATCGCGCCCTTCCGGCGCAACTTCGCCTTCTTCACCGCCTTCACCGAGGGCTGGGGCCTCTATGCCGAGAGCCTGGGCGGCGAGATGGGGCTCTACGCCACGCCTGAGCGGCGGATGGGCGAGCTCTCCTACCAGATGTGGCGCGCGACCCGGTTGGTGGTCGACACCGGCATCCACGCCTTCGGCTGGGACAAGGCGCGGGCGATCGCCTACATGCGCGACAATACGGCGCTGACCGACGCCAATATCGAGGCGGAGGTGAACCGCTACATCTCCTGGCCCGGCCAGGCGCTCGGCTACATGATCGGGCGGCTCAAGCTCCTGGAGCTGCGCGCGCGCGCCGAACGGGCGCTGGGCGAACGGTTCGACGTCCGCCGCTTCCACGACGCGGTGCTGCGCAACGGCTCGATCCCGCTCGACGTGCTGGAGGCGGAGATCGACGCCTGGATTGCGTCGGAGCGGGCGCGGGCCTCCTAACCGAAGGCGGCGCGCCAGAGCCGGTAGGCGCGGCCCGGAGGGACTTCCGGCGGCAGCTCTTCCGCATAGAGCTGGAGATTGTCCGGCCGGCTCGGGCGAAGGCAGTGGCGGCCGCGGATGAGATCCTCGGCGGTCTTCAGCGCGCGGACCAGATCGTCCTCGCTGAACGGCTTCACCAGGCAGCCCAGAGCGAGATCGGGGATCGGGAAATCGGGCGGCTTGCCGGTGGTGAACAGGCAGGGAATGCCGCGATCGCCGAGCTTGGCCGCGACCGCGAAGCCGCTCGTGCCATTGGCGAGCTGGAGATCGACGAGGGCGAGGTCCGGCTTGCGCGCCGCCGCCGCGTCGAGGGCGGACGCGCTGTCTTCGGCGATGGCCGTGACGACATAAAGCGGATTGAGCTCGACCAGCTGCCGCAGCGTCTCCGCGAACAGCATATTATCCTCGACGATCAGGATGGACAGCATCGCCGACCCCTACACCCGCAACCGGCTCTATTGCTTATCGAAATGGCGGGCGGGGACATCGGCTTTGCGGCGAACGATTCCGCGGGCGGGACGAAACGAACTAAATCGTCATCAATCCCTCGATCACCGTCACGCAGCGGCCGCCGAGGATGACTCGATCGCCCTCAAGCCGACCGGTGAGATGGCCGCCGCGGCGGCTTGCCTGGTAGCAGGTGAAGCTGTCCCGCCCGGTCCGCGCCGCCCACCAGGGGATGCTCACCGCATAAGAGGAGCCGGTGACCGGATCCTCGTCGATGCCGGCGCCGGGGGCGAAGACGCGGCTGACGATGTCGGCCGTCTCGCCCGGCGCGGTGGCGATGGTCAGGATGTCGCCCTGCGCGGCGAGCGCGCGGAAATCCGGGGCCAGCGCCCTGACCTGTGCCTCGCTGTCCAGCGCAACCAGCGCGTAGCGGCCTGGATGCCAGTAGGTGTCGCCGGCGCTGCCCAAAGCGGCGAGCACCTCGGGCAGCGGCTTCGGCTCCGGCTTCCAGCTGGGCAGCGACATGGCATAGCCGTCGCCGTCCCGCGCCACCTCCAGCATCCCGGCCCGGCGAGTGCGGAAGCGGAGGCGCTCATGCGCACCCATCAGGACATGACCGCTGGCCAAAGTGGCGTGGCCGCAGAGCACGACCTCGGTGGCGGGCGTGAACCAGCGCAGCTCGTAATCCGCCTCCTCGTCCGCCGCGGGGATGGTGAAGGCGGTCTCGCTGAGATTGTTCTCGGTCGCGATCGCCTGCAGCAATTCGTCCGGCAGCCATTCGGCCAGCGGCATCACCGCGGCGGGATTGCCGGTGAAGGGGCGATCGGCGAAAGCGTCGACCTGGACGAGGCGGAGCTTGGTCATTGCTGAAGTCCCATGGTTTCGTCGCGTTCGGCGAGCGGGTTGTCGGGTTCGTCGACCTGGCCCTCCGGATCGACATGGATGATGATGCCGACGCTGGGGAATTCCCGAAGCAATTCGGCCTCGATCTCGTCCACCACGTCATGCGCCGCGACGATGCTCATCGCGGGATCGAGCCAGATGTGGAACTGGGCGAAGTGGTCGGCGCCGCTGGTGCGGGTGCGCAGATCGTGAATGCCGCGGCCGGCGGGATGGCGGGCGGCGACGGCGAGAAAGGCCTGGCGCCTCTCCTCTGGCCATTCCCGGTCCATCAATTGGTCGATCGCATGGACGGAGGCGCGCCAGGCGCCGTAGCAAAGCCAGAGCGCGATCAGGATGCCGAACAGCGGATCGGCGCCGGGCAGCCGCGCATATTGATCGAGCGCCAGCGCCGCGATCACCGAGAGGTTCAGGAGCAGGTCGCTCGAATAGTGAATGCTGTCGGTCCGGATCGCGACCGAGCCGGTGCGGCGGACGACGTTGCGCTGGAAGAGGAGCAGGCCGATGGTCGCGGCGATGGCGACGACGGAGACGGCGATGCCATATTCGGCATTGGCCGTGGTCTCGCCCTGGACGAGCCGGTCGACGGCGCGCCAGCCGATGCCGAGCGCGGAGACGCCGATGATTCCGACCTGGATGAGCGCCGCCAGCGACTCCGCCTTGCCGTGGCCGAAGCGATGATCGGCGTCGGCGGGCATGGCCGCGATCCTCACGCCGAACAAAGTGACGAGCGAGGCGACGAGGTCCAGCCCGGTATCGGCGAGCGAGCCGAGCATGGCGACCGAGCCGGTCGCCCAGGCGGCATAGGCCTTCAGCAGGAGCAGGAAGCAGGCCACCGCCACGCTGGCGAGCGCCGCCTGCGTGGTCAGCCGCGCGCGTTCGTCGGTCACGGGTAAAGCAGGCTCTCGGCCCAGTGCCCGTCCGGACCGAGGGTGAAGAGACGCCGCTCGTGCAGCCGATGCGGCCGGTCGCTCCAATATTCGATCCGGTCCGGCACGACGCGATAGCCGCCCCAATGCGACGGGCGCGGCACGTCGCGGCCCTCATAGTCCGCGGCAAGCCCGGCATAGCGGGCCTCGAAAAGCTCGCGGTTCGCCAGCGGCCGCGACTGGTCCGAGGCCCAGGCGCCGAGCCGGGAATCGCGCGAGCGGGAGGCGAAATAGGCGTCCGCCTCGGCCGCGCCGACCGGCTCGACCGCGCCTTCGATCCGCACCTGCCGGCGCAGCGATTTCCAGTGAAAGGTGAGCGCCGCATGCGGATTGGCCGCAAGCTCGCCGCCCTTCCGGCTCTGGCCGTTCGTGTAGAAGACGAAGCCGCGCGCGTCATGGCCCTTGAGCAGCACCATCCGCGCCGAGGGCCGGCCGTCCGCGCCGACCGTGGCGAGCGCCATCGCCTCGGGGTCGTTCGGCTCGGCGGCGCGCGCCTCGGCGAACCAGGCGTCGAAGAGGGCGTGGGGGTCCGTGGCCATGCGGCCTCCTAGCCTTCCGGTCCCGCCGGGCCAATCCCCTTGCACCCCCCCGGAACATGGCCCATCTGAATTCCGTTGCAGCGGGGACATGGTGGAATTCTGACGGATGGCCGATCTTTACTCAGAGCTTGGCGTGGCGCGCGGGGCGAGCGAGGCCGAGATCAAGAAGGCCTATCGCAAGCTCGCCAAGGCGCTGCACCCGGACGCGAACAAGGACGATCCCAAGGCGACCGAGCGGTTTAGTCAGGTCACGCGCGCCTATGACATCCTGACCGACAAGGACAAGCGCGCCCAATATGACCGGGGCGAGATCGACGAGGAGGGCAATCCCAAAATGCCCTTCGGCTATGGCGCCGGGCCGGGCGGCGGCTATGGCGGCGGCGGCCCCCAGGGCGGCTTCCGCGGCCCCAATGGCGAGAGCTTCGAATTCGGCAATGACTCGGAAGGCATTTCCGACCTGTTCGAGGGCATTTTCGGCGGGATGCGCGGGCGCGGCGGTGGCGGCGGCGGCCCGTTCAGCGGCTTTCGCCGCTCGCGTCCGCCGCAGAAGGGCGCCGACGTCGCCTACCGGCTGGACGTCAGCTTCGAGGATGCGGCGCGGCTCGCCGGCCAGCGCGTGACCCTGTCCAGCGGCAAGACGCTGGACATCAAGCTCCCGCCCGGCGTCGAGGACGGCACCAAGATCCGGCTCGCCGGCCAGGGCGAGGCCGGGCCCGGCGGCAATGGCGACGCGCTCGTCACCATCGGCATCCGCCCGCACCGTTTCTACAAGCGCGAGGGCGACAATATCCGGCTCGATCTGCCCGTCGCGATCGACGAGGCGGTGCTCGGCGGCAAGGTGCGCGTGCCGACCGTGGACGGCCCGGTGATGCTGAGCGTTCCCAAGGGCTCGAGCTCGGGCAAGGTGCTGCGCCTCAAGGGCAAGGGCTTCACCGGCAAGGCCGGCGCGCGCGGCGACCAGCTGGTGACCCTGCAGGTCGACGTTCCGGACGATGCGGAGCTCGCGACCTTCCTCGAAGGGTGGAGCGGAAAAGGCCGGACGAACCCAAGGGCCGATCTCGGCGTTTGAGGGCGCGTGAGGGACGTCTCCCCAGAATCGCCTGAAGCGAGGCTCAAGCGCAAGGCGCGAGCCCAGGCGCGGGGAGCGGAGCCGGACAAGCCGAAGGAGCAGTCCCGCACCTGGCTGGTCGTGAAGCGCGTCGCGGTGGGCGTCTATAATGACGGCTTCATCCACGCCGGCAATCTTGCCTATCTGGCCCTGCTTTCGCTTTTCCCTTTCGTCATCGTCGCGGCCGCGATTGCCCGGCTCGCGGGGGCCGGCGCCGAGGGGATGAGCGCGGTCAGCGGCATCCTCCAGACCATGCCGGAAGACGTGCAGAACGTGTTGCGGGCGCCGATCGCCGACGTGCTCCATGCCCGCAACGGCAATCTGCTCTGGTTCGGCGCGCTGGTCGGCCTGTGGACCACGGCCAGCTTCATCGAGACGATCCGCGACATCCTCCGCCGGGCCTATGGCGTGACCTACAGCCGGCCTTTCTGGGAATATCGGCTCGGCTCGATCGGGATCATCATCCTGTCGGTGATCATGGCGATGATCGCCTTCAGTCTTTCGGTCCTGCTTTCCGGCGCGCAGCGATTCGTGATCGCCAATATCCCCGCCGCCGAAGACTTTTTCGCCTGGATCACGCTGGTCCAGCTCGTCCCGGCCATGCTGCTGTTCGGCTCGCTCTACCTGCTCTTCTACATCCTGACCCCGAAGCGCTACCGGCGGGGCTGCCGCAAGTGGCCGGGCGCCGCCTTCGTCGCCATCTGGTGGGTGGCGACGAGTGCGCTGCTGCCCGCGATCCTGTCGGGCCTCGGCGGCTACGACACCACCTATGGCAGCCTGGCCGGCGTGATGATCGCCTTGATTTTCTTCTTCATCATCGGCTTGGGTCTGGTTATCGGCGCGGAACTCAATGCCGCGCTCGCGGAAACGCCGCGCCCGACCAGGGAGGATGTCGAGGCGGCGGTGCATGAACAGGCTGCCCAGGCGGCCGAGCAGAAGGCAGTCGAAAAGGCTGCCGGGGGGACCGAAGAGGAGACGTAATGACCGGCTTGATGGCAGGGAAGAGGGGCCTGATCATGGGCCTCGCCAACGACCGTTCGCTCGCCTGGGGGATCGCCAAGGCGTTGTCCGCGCAGGGCGCCGAACTCGCTTTCTCCTATCAGGGCGAAGCGATGGAAAAGCGCGTGCGCCCGCTCGCCGAGCAATTGGGCGTCGCCTTCCTGCTCGATTGCGACGTCGCCGACATGGCGGCGCTCGACCGGACCTTCGAGACGCTGAAGGCGCGCTGGGAGACGATCGACTTCGTCGTCCACGCCATCGGTTTCTCCGACAAAAACGAGCTGCGGGGCAAATATGTCGACACCAGCCTCGACAATTTCCTGCTGACCATGAACATCTCCGCCTACAGCTTCGTCGCCGTGGCGCAGCGCGCCGCCGCGATGATGCCGGAGGGCGGTGCCCTGCTCACCCTGTCCTATTACGGCGCCGAGAAGGTGATCCCCCATTACAATGTGATGGGCGTGGCCAAGGCCGCGCTGGAGACCAGCGTCAAATATCTCGCCATGGACCTCGGCCCCGAGAAGATCCGGGTCAACGCCATCTCCGCCGGCCCGATCAAGACGCTGGCCGCCTCGGGCATCGGCGACTTCCGCTACATCATGAAGTGGAACGAATATAACAGCCCGCTCCGCCGCAACGTCACCATCGAGGATGTCGGCGGCGCCGGCCTCTATCTGCTCTCGGACCTGTCGGCGGGCGTGACCGGCGAGATCCACCATGTCGATGCGGGCTATAACGTGATCGGCATGAAGGCCGAGGACGCGCCCGACATCACCGTCGGGTGATCCGCCCCGCCGAGCCGGGGGACGAGGCCGGCATCCGGGCGGTGCACGAAGCCGCCTTCCTCACCGGGGTCGAGGCGGACCTGGTCGAGGCGCTGGCGCGCGAGGGCGAAGCGGTGGTCTCGCTGGTCGCGGAACGCCAAAGCGAGATTGTCGGCCATGTCCTGCTCAGCCGCATGACGGTGTCGGGCGACGGCCGTTTCTGGCGCGCGCTGGGCCTCGCCCCGGTCGGCGTGCGCCCCGGCTTCCAGGGCAGCGGCTTCGGCAAGGCGCTGATCGACGCCGCGCTCGGCATCGCGCGCGCGACGGGCGAGGAGCTCGTCTTCCTGCTCGGCGAGCCCGATTATTATACGCGCTTCGGCTTCTCCGCCGAAACCGCCGCGCCCTTCGCCTCGCCTTATGCCGGCCCCTATTTCATGGCGCTGGCGCTGCGTCCGGACTTTCGGGCGCCGGCGGCGGGCGAAGCCGCTTACGCCCGCGCCTTCTCCGACCTTTCCTAGGGCGACGGCGCCGCGATCATCGGGGCATAGCGGAGACGCCCCACCTGGCCGACGATCGCCGCCAGCGCGGGATCGCGGCCGGCGCGGAAATCGGCCCAGGTGATCGGCGCGGCGATGTCCGGCTGCAGGCTGCGCACGCGGATCGGATGCTCGCGGATCGCGGCATGGCAGTCCGGCTCCGGGCAGCCGGTGACATAATTGTGCCGCTCGCTGGCATAGAGGAGCATCGCCCCCAGACCCGGCAGCGGCAGGATGTCGCCCTCCGCCCAGAATTCCAGCCGGTCGCCGATCGGCTCGCCGACGATGGTCAGCCGGTCGCCCGCCGCCTGCTTGAGATAGCCGAGGCTCGAAATGGCGGCGGAGAAAGTACGGCCCGAGGTGATCGCATAGACCCGGTCCTGCGCGATGCCGGGCAGCGCCCGCATGAAATCGCGGGCGATGTTCAGGTCGCCGCCGATGTTGAAGCGCAGATCGACGACGATGTTGCGCGGTCGCCTTTGCCGCAGCGTCGCCAGCGTCTCCTCGAAGAAGCGGTCGATGCCGAGCCCGCGCACCGCCTTCAGCTGGATATAGGCGCCGTCAATCTCCGCCGGAAAGGCGAGCCGGTAGATCAGTTCCGGCTCCCGCAAATAGAGCGGGAGGCGCTCGCCCGGCAGCATCGGCGCGGCGTCGAGCAGCACCGAGCGTCCCGAAAAGGCGGCCTCGCCCCGATAGGGGGAGAGGACCGCCTGGGCGACGACCTGCTCGGTTCGGCCGGGCGCGCCGAGCGTATAGGTCACCCGCTCCGGATCCGTGCCGAAGCCCGCCGCATTGAGCAGGGCGGGCAGTTCCATGAACAAGGTGACGAACTGGTCGCGGAAGCTTTGCAGGCCGCCCTGGTAGCGGGTGTAGGCGGTCCGGATTTCGCGCCAGTCGCGGCCGTTGATCCGGAGCACCCGCCGTCCGATCAGGCGCGCCCGGTCCCCCGGCGCGGCGACCACATAGAGGCCGTCGGCGAACAGGCCGAGCCGGACGGGGCTGCGCCGGTAGCGGGCCGGCCATTGCGGCGGCAACAAGGCGCTGTGGCCGTTGTCGGCCAGAGCGGCAATCCGCGCCGTCTCCAGCTCGAAGCGCGCCGGAGTGGCGGCCAGGCCCGGGAGAAGCGCGACCCGCCGCAGCGCCTCCGCCCGCGCGGCGGGCGTATAGGCCCGGTTGCGCTCGACATAGGTGCGCATTGCCGCGACATCGGCCGGCCCGGGTGCCGCGCGCGCACCTGTGGCGGCGAGCGCGATGCTGGCCAGAAGGATCGGGATTTGCTTCAACGCATTCATGGCTCAGGCGGCTGTTATCCCAAGCCGACCGCGAGCGCCAAGGGCGGGACGAGGAGCCTGAGACGATGCTGACCATGATTGCCGCCATGCTGATGGCCCCGACCGCCGCCGACGGCACGCTGACCCTGCAAGGGCTCGGCGGATTCCGCGCCGGCACGCCCGTAAGCGCGCTCCGCCGCCTCGGCGCCCGCCGCCCGGTGCCGCCGGAAGAGCCCGGCGGTTGCCATTTCTGGAACATCCCGTCGCGGCCAGACGTGCTGCTCATGGTGGTCGACGACCGGCTGGTCCGCGTCGACATTCGCAACCGCCGCTACCGCACCGCCTCCGGCGCCCGGGTCGGCATGACCGAGACCGAGGTGCGGCGGCTCTACGGCCCGCGGCTGCGGGTCGAGCCGCATCCCTATACCGGCCCGCAAGGCCATTATCTCGTCTACCGCCAGCCCGGCGCGGCGCACGGCCTGATCTTCGAGACGGACGGCCGCCGCGTGCTCAGCATGCGCGCCGGTCTCTGGGAGCAGGTGCAGTGGATCGAAGGCTGCTCGTGAGATGATCCGGCGGCTGCGCGTCCATGGCCGCGTTCAGGGCGTCTGGTATCGCGGCTGGACCGTGGAGCAGGCACGCGCGCTCGGCCTGGACGGCTGGGTGCGCAACCGGCGCGACGGGACGGTCGAGATCCTGGCGTCGGGCACGGACGCAGCGGTCGAGGCGCTGGTCGCGCGCTGTCATGACGGCCCGCCGGCCGCGCAGGTGGAGCGGGTCGAGAGCGAGGAAGCCGACGAGGCGTCGCCCCCAGGCTTCGCCCAGCGGCCGACTCTCTAGTCCGCGAACGGATCCCGCACGAGGATCGTGTCCTCCCGCTCGGGGCTGGTCGACACCAAAGCGACGGGGCAGGCGATCAATTCCTCGATCCGGCGGATATATTTGATCGCCTGGGCGGGCAGGTGCCGCCAACTGCGCGCGCCCGCGGTGGATTCGGCCCAGCCCTCCATCACCTCGTAGACCGGCTCGACCGTCGCTTGGTCGCCGGCATGGGCCGGGAAATGGTCGAGCTCCCTTTCACCCAACCGGTAGCCGGTGCAGATCCTGATCTCGTCCAGCCCGTCGAGCACGTCGAGCTTGGTCAGGGCGATGCCGGTGACGCCCGAGACGGCGCAGGACTGGCGGACCAGCACCGCGTCGAACCAGCCGCAGCGGCGCTTGCGGCCGGTGACCGTGCCGAACTCGTGGCCGCGCTCGCCGAGCCGCTGACCGATCGCGTCGTCCAGTTCGGTCGGGAAGGGGCCGGAGCCGACCCGGGTCGTATAGGCCTTGACGATGCCGAGCACGAAGCCGGCCGCCGAAGGGCCGAGGCCGGTGCCGCCCGCCGCGGTGCCGGCGATGGTGTTGGAGGAGGTGACGAACGGATAGGTGCCGTGATCGACGTCGAGCAGCACGCCCTGCGCGCCTTCGAACAGGATCCGCCGCCCGCGGTGCCGGGCCTCGTTCAGCGTCAGCCAGACGGGCCGCGCGAACTGGAGGACGAAATCGGCGATCTCCCGAAGCTCGGCGACCAGCCGCTGGCGATCGATGCCGGGCTGGCGGAACCCCGCGCGCAGCGCGTCGTGATGCGCGCAGATGCGATCGAGCTGCGGGCCGAGATCGTCGAGATGGGCGAGATCGCAGACCCGGATCGCGCGGCGCCCGACCTTGTCCTCATAGGCCGGGCCGATGCCGCGCCGGGTGGTGCCGATCTTGCCGGCGCCCGACGCATCCTCGCGCAGCGCGTCGAGATCGCGGTGGAAGGGCAGGATGAGCGGGCAGGTGTCGGCGATCTGGAGATTGTCCGGCGTGATCGTCACGCCCTGCGCGCCGAGCTTTTCGACCTCCGCCTTCAGCGCCCAGGGATCGAGCACCACGCCGTTGCCGATCACCGAGAGGGTGCCGCGCACGATGCCCGACGGAAGCAGCGACAATTTGTAGGTCATGTCGCCGACGACGAGGGTATGGCCGGCATTGTGGCCGCCCTGAAAGCGCACGACGAGGTCGGCGCGGCTGGACAGCCAGTCGACGATCTTGCCCTTGCCCTCGTCGCCCCACTGGCCCCCGATCACGGTGACGTTCGCCAATTTCCTGTCCTTTCCGGAATGCGCGGCGGCTCTAAAGCCGGGCGCCAGCGGCGTCCAGCCACGGCTTGCCGCAGATCAAGGAAATCGTTGTGTGAGGTTAATGAAACCGGGGGCAGGCTGGGCGCGTTGAGGGGCCCGATAAGCAGGGTTCCAAGGGAGAATTGATATGCGCACTCTCATTCTGGCCGCCGCGGCGGCCGCCGTCGCCGTTCCGGCCACGTTCGTCATTCCCGCCACGACCGGCGAGGCCGAGGCGCAGCGGCGCTACAGCCGCGATTATGATCGCGACGGCTATTATACCGGCCGCACGTGGCGCGACAGCCGCGGCCGCTATCGCTGCCGCCGTCCGAACGGCACGACCGGCCTGATCATCGGCGGCGCCGCCGGCGCGCTGGCGGGCCGGGCGATCGACACCCGCGGCGAGCGCACCACCGGCACCATCGTCGGCGCGGTCGCCGGCGCCCTGGTCGGCCGCGAGATCGACCGCGGCAATCGTCGCCGCTGCCGCTAAGCCCTTCGGCCCAGGCCGAAACGAAGCGGGCCGCTTCCCTCGGGAGGCGGCCCGTTTCCGTTTGGACGCGTGACCGGCCTACTTCGCGGTTCGGGCGCCCGGCTTGCGGGCCGGAGCCTTCTTCGCCGCCGGAGCCTTCTTCGCGGCGGGCGTCTTCTTCGCGGGCGCGGCCTTGGCGGCGGGCTTCGACGCCGCGGCGGGCTTGGCCGCAGGCTTGCCCGCCTTGGCCGCCGACTTCGCGGTCCGCTTGGCGGCGGGCTTGCTGGCGGGAGCCTTCTTCGCCGGCGCCTTGCGCGCCGGCGCGGGCGCGGGTGCCGCCGGTTCGACTGGGCTTTCGGCCGGCGCCGCGGCCTGGGCCGCGCCGGTCTCGCCCATCATCCGGCGGACCGCCTCCGTGGCCGCGTCGATCATCGCCGCGCCGATCCGGTTGGCGCTTTCCGCCGCGGCATCGGTCGCCGCCTCGGCCGCGTCGCGCGCGCCCTTGGCGGTGCGCTTCATGGTCTCGCGCGCATTCTTGTTGGCGGCGAGCGCGGCCGTGGCGGTGAGCAGGCCCGCCACCAGCAGACTTCGCGCCACCGGATTGCGCGCCAGATCGGCGGCGCGCCGGCCCGCCTCGCGCAACGTGTCGGGGATCATATCGGCGGCGCTGCGGGCGCTGTCGCTGCCGCCACCGGTCTTGGACGAGGATTTCTTCGCCATGGCATCACCTCCAGTGATCATATCCATGGCGTAACAGACACGCGAGCCTGCTAACAGTTCCCTCAGGCCGCATAGGGCTCGCCGTCCGGAGCGACCGGCGCCGCCGCGGGCTGCACGCGGGCGGCGGCATCGTCGCCCAGCCCTTTCGCCGCGACCAGATGCTCCGGCAGCCGGTCGCGGCCGGCCTCCTCGCTGGCCGGGAGCGGATGCCCGGGCTTATCGGTTCGCCTCTGTCCGGTCATGCTGTCCTCCGCGGAAATCCCTGGCCTCCGGACAAGCGAAAGGCCGCCGGGAAGGTTCCCGACGGCCCCTCGACATGGTCAGCGGCCGGAAGTCTCCAGCCCGGAAGCCACTAGGAAAGCTAGGCTTTCAGCTCCCGAACGGACTTGACCGACCCCTCTGCTGAACCATGAGACATCGGATCACCTCCTTTCGCTAAGTTGATGGCCCGCTCAATATGAGTCGCGCGGAATCGGCGATCAAGTCTTGATCTCATTTATTTTGCCGCTAGGATTCCGGGCTTCGCGCAGCCGCCCCGGGCGGCTTTTTTCATGCCTAGCGCGCCCGGCAATCCTCGATCACCCTGGCCACCTCCGGCCATGCCGGCACGACCAGCGACGGTCCGCCCTCCACGGTGACCAGGAAGCGGCCGCGGCTGAACGCCATCTGCTCGAGCAGCGGATCGCCGGTCGGCAGCTGCGCGACCATCTCGTTGAGGTGGACCCGCTCGGCCGGCAGCCGGCGCACCCCGTAGGAGGTGCGGATGACGAGCGCGTCGCCCTGCGCCCCGGTGACGCCGAGCCAGATCGCGCGATCCTGCTGGCAGCGCACCGCGAAGCTGAGCCCGTCAGAGGCGAAAAGGGCGAGCGGCGTGCTTGGCGAGGGCTGATAGCGCCAGTCGCCCGGACTGAGCGGGCCGCTCTGCCAATCCTGCGGCGGCGGCGCGGGCGGCGGTGGCGGCACGGGCCGGGGCGCGGGCGCCGGCGGCACGGGCACGGGCGCTGGCGCGGGTTCAGGCGGCGCGCTGCGGGGGACGCAGGCGCCGAGCGAGAGGAAAGCGAGCGCTACGCCGGCGCCGAAGGCGATCCGGCTATTGCGCATTCGTCGTCGCCGCATTCCCCCCCGTTACCTCGACCACCCCGTTCGCTTCCACGCTGTTGCCGGCCGAAGGCAGCGCCGGCCGCGCCTCGCCCGCCGCGCATTGCTGGACATAGGTGGCGATGAGCGGGCTGGGCGGCATGACCAGCGGCGGCGCGTCGCCGAGCCGCACGACGATGCGCGTGGCCGCACCGGTCAGCACCCGCACGAACGGATCGTTGGTGGCGAGCGTGCCGCGCAGGCCGGGATTGGCGCCGCTCGTGCCGACCACGGCCAGACGCCGGGTTTCGCTGCCGACGGTGACCAGCAGATTGGGCAGGTCGCCGGGCGGCGCCGCGCCGGGCCGCTGGAGGAGCAGGTTGCGCCGCTCGTCGCAGCTCAGGCTGAACAGATTGGGCGCGCCGCTCGGGCCATATTCGACCACCGGCTGCTCGCCGTCCAGGGCGGTCCGCCAGTTGCCGACTGTGACGTCGTCATCCTCGTCGTCGGAGATATTGGCGGAGGCGGGCAAGGCATTGTCGGGCTGGGCGTAGCGCGCCTCCTCCGAGCGCGCACAGCCGGCGAGCAGGATGACGGTGGAGAGCAAGGCGGGGCGGATCATCGGCGGTCTGTCCTCATCGGCTGCGAAGCGAATATGTTCCCTTAGCCCGGGATTCCGCCATGCGCATCCCATAGCGCGAGGAATTCGCGTCGCGTCTTCGGCCCGTAGGTCGCGAAGCTCGGGTTGCGGCGCTCGCGATAGGCGGCCCGGCGTTCGTGCAAGGTGCCCCGATTGTGGAGGGCGGCGACGTCGATCTTGTAGACGCTGGCGCCGTTGAGGCCGAAGATCCTGCGCTTCGTCTCGGGCGTAAGGGCCGGATAGCCGAAACGCTCCTGATACTCCTCGCTGATCCGGAAGGCGCGGAAGGCCTGGATCTGGTCCTGCGGCGAGCCGTACCAGATCGAATCCGTGCCCCACATGATCCGTTCCTCGCCGAAATATTTGAGGAGCTTGCCCATCACGTGCGCGGCTTCCTGCGGGCGGCTCATGAAGTAGCGCCAGAGCGAGCCCATCTCGGCATAGAGATTGCCCTGGTTGCGCCGGAGCCCCGCCTCCTGGTGCGACTTGATCAGTCGGTCGACGCCTTCGGGCGCGGCGGGATTGTAGGGGCCCTCGGTCTTCCCGCCCTCGAAGCCGCCATGATAGACGAGGAAGGTGAGGTCCGGATTGGCGACGGCGGCCGGGCCCATGTCGCGCGGGGAGCTATATTCATAGTCCAGATTGCCGAGCGGCACGCCCTTGTGGACGGCGACGGTCTTCACGTTCAGCGCCCTTGCCCGCTCGAAGAAGCGGTTCGCGTCCTCGCTCCGGTCGAGAAAGATGCCGCGCCCGTTCGAGCCATATTGGGGATAGAGCTTCCACGCCTCGACGCGGTGCCGCTCGACCATCGAGTCCATCGCCTCGATCGCGCCGGGCTCCTGCGGGAAGACGCCGCCATGGATGAGCGCGCGGGCCCCTTCCCCGCCGATCGACCGCACGATCTCGCGCGCCTCGTCGGCATATTCGATCGGGGTCGGATTGGGCTGGCCCCAGAGCGCGGAGACCACGGCGACGTCGGTGTCGCTGTCGAGAAAGACCTCGCGCGCCAGGGTCTGGGCCGAATAGCAGTCGAAGCCGCCGTCCGTGCACTTCGAGGCCTGGCCGAACACGCTGCGCAACGTGCGCGCCCAGCGCTGGCCGTCCGCGCCCTGCGCCCAGCGGCCGCCCGGCTCGACGCAATGGGTCTGCACGTCGAAGATGAACTCGTCGCCGCCGACCGCGGCCTCGGCGCGCTGCCGGTCGAGCGTGGCCTCACCGTCGATCGCGAAGGACCCGCCCCGCATCCCGTTCGCCTCGGCGGCGCGGTTGCAGGCGGCGAGCACGGTGGCGGCGCCGGCGGCGGAGACCAGGAAGGCACGGCGCGAGAGGCCCAGCCGCCGCGCATTCTCGCTCGCCGCATCGTGGGCGAGCCGGTTCGCGAGCTTCTGGGTCGGGGTCAGCAGAGGCGGCGCATATTCGCCGTTGGAGGTCCGGTCGATCTTGATCGGCAGCCTCTTGCCGTCCGGGTCGAGGTCGTCGCGCAGCGCCATGTCTTCGCCTCCCAAGCGAATCGCGCCCACCCCGGCCGCATCATCCTTTGCCCGCGCGCGGCGGTAAAGGCCGGGCCGAAGACCCCGGCGATGCGGCGGAAGTTTCAAAGTTTCAGCTTCCATAGGCGGAAAAAAGTCCACCCTTCGCACCGGCGCCCGGGCGGCCACGAGAGGCAAGGAAGCATGGCGGGACGGACGCATCATCCGCCATTGGATCACGGGAAAACCAACTTTTCCACCGCGCGATGCTGTCTTGACAATTCCTTGATTGATCATTCAATCAAGCCTCTGAACGGAGGCGATCATGGCCGATGACATGTGGGCGAGCGTCGATGCCGGGCTGCGCAAGAATACCGGCGCGGGCCTGGACGACTGGGTGGCGAAGGCCAAGGCGAGCGGGATCGACAGGCACAAGGCCCTGGTCGACCATCTGAAGAGCGCCGAGGGCCTGACCCACGGCTATGCCAACAGCGTCGCGCTCAGGACCTTCGGCACCGATGCCGGCGCGATCGGGGACGAGGCGCTGATGGCGGCGATGTTCGCCGGACCGAAGGCGGCGCTGAGACCGATCCACGACCGGCTGACCGCGTTCCTCGACACGCTGGGCACAGACGTCGAGTTCGCGCCGAAAAAGGGCTATGTCAGCGTCCGGCGCGCCAAGCAGTTCGCGATCCTGCAGCCATCGACGAAGGACCGTTTCGATCTCGGCCTCAACCTGAAGGGCGTCGCGCCCGCGGGCCGGCTCGAAGCCTCGGGCAGCTTCAACGCGATGGTCAGCCACCGGGTCCGGATCGGCGGGCTTGACGAGGTCGACGGCGATGTCGAAGCCTGGCTTCGGGACGCCTATGAAAGGGCCGCCAAATGAATGCCGACACCCGCCGCAAGATCGTCATGGCGGCGATGGACCTGTTCGCCGAGAAGGGCTTCCAGTCGACCTCGGTCGCGGACATCCTCAGCCGGACCCAGGTCCATTCCGGCAGCCTCTACCATGTCTTCCCCGGCAAGCAGGACGTGCTCGCCGCGGTGCTGGAGGCCTATCGCGACGGCATCGAGGAATGGCTGCTCGCCCCGGCCTGGTCCGGCGTCGACGATCCGGTCGAGCGGATCTTCGCCCTGCTCAACGCCTATCGCACCATGCTGGCGACCAGCGACTGCACCTATGGCTGCCCGATCGGCAGCCTGGCGCTGGAGCTGCACGAGCCCGATCCCGCGATCCGCGAATTGCTCGCCGCCAATTTCGAGAATTGGACCAGGGCCATCCACCGCTGCCTCGAGGCGGCGGGCCCGCGCCTGCCGGCCGATCTCGACCGGCGGCGGCTCGCCGAATTCGTGCTGACCGTGATGGAGGGCGCGGTGATGCAGGCGCGCACCTACCGCGACATCGGCTATTTCGACCGCAACATCGCGATGCTGCGCGACCAGGTCGATCGGATGCTCAGGGAGGCGCGGGCGGATACGGTCGCGGCCTAGGAAGAAGAACAAGCCTCCGGCGCTCGCCGGACCGACGAAGAGGGGGAGTAACCATGCCTGACGTCAATTATCTCGCGGTGGTGCTGGCCGCGCTTTCGGCCTTCGTGCTGGGCGGCCTGTGGTATTCGCCCTTGCTCTTCGCCAAGCCCTGGGTTCGGCTGACCGGGCAGAGCGAGGAGGTGCTGAAGAGCGGCTCGATGGCTATGATCTTCGGCGGCGCCTTCCTCGCCGCCTTGGTCTCGGCCTTCGTCTTCGCGATGTTCGCCCGCCACATCACCGACATTGACGACGGCGCCAGCTTCGGCTTCGCGACCGGCCTTGGCATCGCCGGCGCCAGCCTCGCGCTCAACTATTTCTTCGAACGCCGCCCGCTCGGCCTGTGGCTGATCAACGGGGGCTATTTCACGGCGCAGTTCACGCTCTACGGGGTGATCCTGGCGGCGATGGGCTGAACGCCCCGGCGAGCGGGACGGGCATAGAAGGCGCGATCAGGACTGGCGCTTGAAATACTGGATCGCACGCTCGTGCCGTTCCGCCGTCTCGCGCGAGCCGAACGTGCCGAGGTTGCGGCGCTTGCCGGTCTTCGGGTTCTTCTTGCGCGAGTAGAGCCGATACTCGCCCGATTTGAGCTTGCGGATCATGGCGAGATAACGAGCGGCGAAGGCTGGCGTTCCCGGACCCGTCAGGCGGCGCGCTTCTTGACCGTCAGTTCGAGGCCAAGCGCGTCCAGCACCCCGAGAAGCGTTTCGAGCGTCGGATTCCCGTTCTCTGAAAGGGCGGTATAGAGCGCCTGACGGCCAAGGCCGGTCCGTCGCGCGATGTCGCTCATCCCTTTGGACCGCGCGACATCGCCGATCGCGCGCGCGATCTCCTGCGGCGATCCGTCTTCCATCCAGATCTTGAGATAATCGAGGATATCGTCTTCGGACGACAGATAGTCGGCGGGATCAAAGGGCTTCGTCTTCGCTCCCAACGCCCAGCTCCTTTGCCAACGCCTTTGCGCGGGCGATGTCGCCCGCCTGACTGTCCTTGTCGCCACCCGCGAGCAGAAGGATGACGGCATCGCCCTGCTGCGCGAAATAGACGCGATAGCCGGGACCGAAGAACATGCGCAATTCGTGCACGCCGTCGCCCACCGGTTGGCAATCGCCGAATTGCCCATCCGACAAGCGCCGCAGCCGCTTCAGGATGCGCAACCGCCCTTCGCGGTCACGCAGCTTTTTCAGCCAGCGGACGAAGTCGTCGGATTGCTCCAGCGAAAAGCCTTGTCCTTTATATAGGACAGGCTTGCTTGAGTCAAGGTCGCCAATCACAGATCAGTTCACGATCCGCGCCTTCTCCACCGCTGCACGAACGGAGGGAGGAAGGCGATACAGATAGCATGATTGCTCGGCGTCCCACTCCCACTCCCAAAAGGAAGAATCGACGACATATCCCGGTGTATTAGCAACCCGCCTACCGAAGGCGCCCATAAGTCCGGCGAATTGTGCGGGCGTGTAGCCAATTTCCTTTTGAAGGACAGCCGCGCTGGTCCAACTGGCGCCTCCCCGATACACGCGCTTCAACACAGCTCTGACTTGCTTACCTAGCTTAATCCGAGTGAGAGCACGAAACGCAACATCTATGCTGACAAACTCCCAATCAGCAGCTCCGGCGTCAGCTGGTGGCGATCCAAGATCCTTAGAAACGTGAGGTTTTCCAAACGCCTCATACTGCGCCAATTCCTCTGGCGTTCCTTCGACAACGGATCCATCGGGACGGGTGATCTTCATGGCGCATTCTCCCTTGAATGAGCCACCAATGCCTTATGTTCATCAATGAGTCAAGCTGCTAACGTTGCGTACGCGGCCTTGGTGGCCTACGCGCTCGAACCCTCCGCCGCTAGCGCCGCCCGCCCCACTTCCTCTGCACCTTCCCGTATTTGCCCTTGCGCGTCCCAGGCTTACCCTCGGTGGAATTGCCGATGACCGGCGCCCGGCTCTGCTCCGTGGCGAGGCCGAGTTCGCCCGCCTCCAGCCGCCTGATCTCGTCGCGCAGCCTTCCGGCCTCCTCGAATTCGAGATCCGCCGCCGCCTTTCGCATGCGCTTCTCCAGATCCTCGAGATAGGCGCGGAGATTGTGGCCGACGAGGTGCTGCGCGCCCTCGTCGCCGGTGTCGACCATGACGCTGTCGCGGTTGGAGACGTCCTTCAGGATGTCGGAAATGTCGCGCTTGATCGTGGTCGGCGTGATGCCGTGCAGGGCGTTATAGGCCTCCTGCTTCTCGCGGCGGCGGCCGGTCTCGTTCAGCGCGCGCTCCATCGAGCCGGTCATCCGGTCCGCATAGAGGATGACCTTGCCCTCCACGTTGCGGGCGGCGCGGCCGATCGTCTGGATCAGCGAGGTCTCGGAGCGCAGGAAGCCCTCCTTGTCCGCGTCCAGGATCGCGACCAAGCCGCATTCGGGGATGTCGAGCCCCTCGCGCAACAGGTTGATGCCGACCAGCACGTCGTAGACGCCCAGGCGCAGGTCCCGGATCAGCTCGATCCGCTCCAGCGTCTCGACGTCGCTGTGCATGTAGCGGACGCGCAGGCCCGCCTCGTGCAGGAATTCGGTCAGGTCCTCCGCCATGCGCTTGGTGAGCGTGGTGACGAGGGTGCGATAGCCCTTGGCGGCGGCGGCGCGGGCCTCGACAATCAGGTCGTCCACCTGGTCCTCGACCGGCTTGATCTCGACCGGCGGGTCGATCAGGCCGGTGGGGCGGATCACCTGCTCGACGAAGACGCCGCTGGTCTGCTCCAGCTCCCAGCCGCCGGGCGTCGCCGAGACCGCGACCGTCTGCGGCCGCATCACGTCCCATTCGTTGAAGCGCAGCGGCCGGTTGTCGATGCAGGAGGGCAGCCGGAAGCCATATTCGGCGAGCGTGATCTTGCGCCGATGATCGCCCCGCGCCATCGCGCCGATCTGCGGCACGGTCTGGTGGCTCTCGTCGACGAAGAGCAGGGCATTCTCCGGCAGATATTCGAACAGGGTCGGCGGCGGCTCGCCGGGCAGGCGGCCGGTGAGGAAGCGGGAATAATTCTCGATGCCCGCGCAGGAGCCGGTGGCGGCGATCATCTCCAGGTCGAAATTGGTGCGCTGCTCGAGCCGCTGGGCCTCAAGGAGGCGGCCTTCGGCCTGCAATTCCTTGAGGCGCTCGGCGAGCTCGAAGCGGATCGCCTCCATCGCCTGCTTCAGGGTCGGGCCCGGCGTCACATAATGGCTGTTCGCATAGACGCGGACATAGTCCAGCGCCGCCGCCTTCTTGCCGGTCAGCGGATCGAACTCGACGATCTCCTCGATCTCGTCGCCGAACAAGCTGATCCGCCAGGCGCTGTCCTCATAATGCGAGGGGAAGATTTCCAGATTGTCGCCGCGCACCCGGAAATTGCCGCGCGCGAAGCCGGCATCGTTGCGCTTGTACTGGAGCGCGACGAGCTTGCGGATGATCTCGCGCTGGTCGACGCTCTGGCCCTTCTTCAGGTCGAAGATCATCGCGCTGTACGTCTCGACCGAGCCGATGCCGTAGAGGCAGGAGACCGAGGCGACGATGATCACGTCGTCCCGCTCCAGCAGCGCCCGGGTCGCCGAGTGGCGCATCCGGTCGATCGCCTCGTTCACCGAGCTTTCCTTCTCGATGTAGGTGTCGGACCGCGGGACATAGGCCTCGGGCTGGTAATAATCGTAATAGGAGACGAAATATTCGACCGCATTGTCGGGGAAGAAGCTCTTGAACTCCCCGTAGAGCTGGGCGGCGAGGATCTTGTTGGGCGCCAGCACCAGCGCCGGCCGCTGCAGCGCCTCGATCACCTTGGCCATGGTGAAGGTCTTGCCCGAGCCGGTGACGCCGAGCAGGACCTGCGTCTTCTCATCCTCGCGGATCTGCGCGACCAGCTCCTCGATCGCCTGCGGCTGATCGCCCGCCGGCGCGTAATCCGAGACGATCCGAAAGGCCTTGCCGCCTTCCGCCTTTTCGGGCCGCTCGGGCCGGTGAGGGACGAAGGTCTGCCCGGTCTCGGGCTCTTCAAGGCTGGTGCGGATGATGAGCGACATCGCCCTGATATGGTCGGGCGGGGCGGACCGCGCAACGTCAGCGGTTGCTTCATGCCACATAGTCCGACACAAGGGCGGAAAGCCGGGGGGAAATCGGCGTTCACCTAGGGAGACGATCCATGAAGAAGTTGCTTGTTCTGACACCCTGTATCGCGATCCTGGCCGCCTGCGGCGGCAGCGGCGGTGCCGGCGGCGGTTCGGTCGCGCTGCAGCCCGGCATGTGGGAAACCACCGTGACCTTCAGCAATATCGAGGTTCCCGGCGTTCCCGAGGCGCAGGTCGCGGCGATGCGCCAGGCGATGAGCCGCCCGCAGACCCGCAGCGAGTGCATGACCCCGGAGCAGGCCGCCAATCCGAGCGGCAACATGATGAATCCGGGCGGCCAGGCCGGCGCCTGCCAATTCTCCAAGAGCACCTTCGCCAACGGCACGATCGACGTTGCGGGCAGCTGCAATGCGGGCGGCCGCGGCAGCCTGAACATGACGATGGCCGGCACCTACACGCCGACCACGATGACCGCCAACGTCACCACCGCGGTACGGCCGCCGGCCGGCACGCCGGGTCCGCAGGAAGTGCGCATGACCGGCTCGCTGAGCGCGCGCCGCACCGGCGACTGCCCCGGCGGCGCCGCGGCGGGCAACAGCCAATAAGGCGGCGCCCGAGGACGGATGAGCGGCCCGCTCGCGCGCGGGCCTGAGCAGGGCGAGGCAGCGGCGAAGCATGTCGTCAGTTGCCTCGCCCTTGCTTATGCGACAAAGGGCGAGGCAAGAGAATCCAGTCCGAATTCCTCGAAGGGGTCCCCGATGAAGAGAGTGTTTTTCCTGACGCCGCTCGCCCTCGCCGCGCTGGCGGGCTGCGCGCCGGCGCCGAACCAGATCCAGGCCGGCCAGTGGGAGCTGGTGACCGAGATCCAGTCCATGTCGGTGCCCAGCGCCCCCGAAGAGGTACGCGAGCAGATGCGCGCCCGCACCGGCCGGCCCGACGCCGGCCGCGCCTGCCTGACCGAGGACCAGGCCCGCCGCTTCCTCGAATTCACCAAGCAGGTCATGGCCCAGGGCCAGGCCTCCGCCTGCACCTTCACCGACGAGCATTATGCGGGCGGCGAGCTGCGGCAGAATGCCAGCTGCCCGGTCGGCAGCCCGATGGGCGGGCCGGCGCGCGGCAACCAGACCGCGTCGTTGAACGGCCGCTTCACCGCGACCACCTTCAACGCGACCCTGCGGACGCAGGGCCCGAACGTGATCGCGCCTGGCGGCGGCGGGATGAATGCGACCGTGATCCTGCGCGGCCGCCGCCTCGGCGACTGCCCGGCCGGCGGCCCTACCCCGCCGCAGCCGACGAGCCTCTGACCGGGAGAAAGACCGTGAAGCTGCCTGCCGCCGCCCTCATCGCCCTGCTCGCCACCGCCTGCAATTCGCAGAACGACGCGGGGGCGAACCAGGCGGCGCCCGGCAACAGCGCGGTCGCGCCGGCGCCCGCGCCGGCCGCCCCCGCCACGACGGCGACGATGCGGCCGGGCCGCTGGGAGATGACCATGCGGGTCGTCTCGCTGGACATGCCGGGCGCGTCGCCGGAGCTGCTGGCGCAATTGCGCGCGCAGCCGATGCCGCCCGCGCAGACCCAGGCCAGCTGCATGACCCCGGAGGAAGCGGCGGACATGGTCGGCAATTTCCGCCGGCAGATCGTCCGCGACCAGCCCAATCTCGACTGCACCATCTCCGACCAGCAGTTCGGCGGCGGCCGGATCCGGGTCGGGATGAGCTGCCGCGGCCTGAACGGACAGCCCGACCAGCGGTTGGCCATGGTCGGCGGGTTCAACGACAGCAGCATCCAGGTGGCGGTCAGTGCCGATTCGTCGACGCAGACCCCCAACGGGATGCAGGCGGTGCGCATCGAAAGCACGCTCACCGGGCGGCGCACCGGCGAATGCAACGGGACGGAGACGGACTGAGGGGCGGTGCCGCCGGGCGTCGCGGGTGAAGAGGTTGTAGCGTAAGCCGATGAGTGAAAGCACGGGCCCCGTCGTCTTCATCAGCCATCACAGCTCCCAGGCGGCGCTCGCGCGGGCACTGAAGGCCAAGCTGGCGGCGGCCGGAATCACTGGCTGGATGGCGCCGGACGACATCGATCCCGGCGTCAGCTTCGACCAGGCGATCATCGCGCAGGTGGCCCGCTCCGACGGCATCGTCCTGCTCTTCTGCGGCAATTCTGACCAGTCGCGCCATGTGAAGCGCGAGCTGATCCTCGGCGAGGATAGCGGCCGGCCCATCTATCCGGTGCGGCTCGAAAACGTGATGCCCAAGGGCCTCGCTTACTGGCTGCAGGACTATCAGTGGATCGACTGGCTCGGCGGCAAGGGCGGCGGCGCCGACCGGCTGATCGAGACGATCAGGCGCAACGCCGCCGGCGGCGGCCCCGACGGCGCCGCGGACGCCACCACTACCGGCGACGGCGGCCACCCGCCACCGGCGACCGGAAACGGCAGGCGGCGGCGGGCGCTGGTCATCGCCGGCGGCGTCGCATTGCTGCTCGCGCTGGCGGCCGGCGCATGGTTCTTCCTGCTCCGGCCCGCCGCGACGCCGGCGGCGGACGATGCGGCCTATGTGCTCAACCCCGGCAAGTGGATCGCGCGCCGCGACGTGACCGCGATCACCTATCCGGAAATGGACGTCGCCCAACAGCGCGAGATCGAGCGCAGCGTCGAATATGATCCGGATCCGGAGGAATGCATCGCCCCCGAAGTGGCTCGCGCGCCGGGGGTGGAGCTGTTCGACCCCGGCGGCGAGGGCGGCTGCCGCCTCTCCCGCTTCGTGATGGCGAACGGGCGGATGAGCGGTTACATCAACTGCCCGCTGCGTGACGCACCCGGAGGCGAGGGCCTGATGACCGTCGCCTTCGAGGGCACCTATACCCGCACCTTGATCGAGATGAACAAGGAGATCACCGTCTCCCTGCCCAACCGGATGCTGCGCATGCGGGCGCGGGACACGACGCGCTATGTCGGCCCGACCTGCAGCCCGCGCACGCCGCAGGCGACGCCGGCACCAGCGCCAGCCGGCAACGGTCAATGAGGGAGGGAAGAGGATGATCGGCTATGTGACCCTGGGGTTTAACGACCTCGACAAGGCCCGCGCTTATTATGACGCTCTGTTCGGCTCGATCGGGGCGGGGCGGCTGCTGGAGTTCGGCGACAATTTCACGCTCTACGGCCATGGCTGGCACCAGGCCGGCGTGGCGGTGTGCCGGCCCTATAACGGCCAGGCGGCGACGGCGGGGAACGGCAATATGGTCGCGCTGGTTATGGACAGCCGTGACAAGGTCGATGCCATATATGCCAAGGCGCTCGAACTGGGCGGCTCCGACGAGGGCGCCCCGGGTCTGCGCTCGCCGGAAGGCGACCAGGCCTTTTACGGCGCCTATTTCCGCGACCCCGAGGGCAATAAATTCTGCGCCTTCCGGACCGGGCCGGCCTAGGCAGCCGACCTGCGCATGAAGGTCCGGGCGATCGTCAACCGCGCGGGCGGCACGCTGAAGGGCGTCGAGGAGGAAGAGCAGCAGATCGTCGCGGCCTTCGCGGCGGCGGGCGTCGACGCCGACGTGCGGATGACCGACTCCGCCGACATTTACGAGGCACTGAAGGCGGCGGCGGCGGCGCCCGGTCTCGACGCGGTGGTCGCGGGCGGCGGCGACGGCACCCTCTCCTGCGCGGCCGGCCATCTCGCCGGCACCGGCCGGGCCTTCGGCATCCTGCCGCTCGGGACGCTCAACCATCTCGCCCGCGACGCCGGCATTCCGACCAAGCTCGAGGAGGCGGCGAAGGTGATCGCCGCCGGCCATGTCCGCGAGATCGACGTCGCCGAAGTGAACGGCCGCGTCTTCGTCAACAACAGCGCGGTCGGCCTCTATCCGGACATGGTGATGCTGCGCGAGCTGGAGCAGGAGAAACTCGGCCGCTCCAAGCGGCGGGCGATGCTCTCCGCCAGCCTGGCCTCGCTGCGCTCCTTCCGGCGCCACCGCCTCTGGATCAGCGCGCCCGGGCTGGAGACGCCGATCCGCACTCCGCTGCTGTTCATCGGCAACAATCGCTACCAGGTGAACCTGTTCGGCCTCGGCAAGCGCGAGCGGCTCGACGAGGGGGAGCTCTGTCTCTACGCGATCCGCGCGAAGAGCCGGCTGCACCTGTTCTGGGCGGGGATCCGCGGCATTTTCGGCAAGCTCGACCAGCAGCGCGACTTCGTCACCGCTTATGTCACGGAGGCCCAGATCAGCGCGGACCGACCGTCGCTGGTCCTGTCGGCGGACGGCGAGACGGTGCGGATGGAGACGCCGCTGAACTACCGGCTCCGGCCGAAGGCGCTGCGACTGCTGTCGCCTCCACCGGAACGCTGAACGGCTGCCCGACCGCCGGCGTGAGGAAGCGGCCCGGCGGCAGGCCCTGGCGGCGCAGCAGCGCGCGCAGTTCCTCCGCCGGCTGGTCCATCCCCTCGAAGGACAGCTGGAACGTGCCCCAGTGGACGGCGAGCGCCACGCGCGGGTCGAGGATGCGGACCATGGCGAGCGCCTCCTCCGGCGAGACATGGCTGTTCTGCATCACGTCGCGCGGCAGATAGGCGCCGATCGGGACGATCGCGAGCCGATAGGGGCCGGCCCGCGCCGCCTCCCGCACCCAGCTGCCGTCGCCCCAGCCGGTGTCGCCGGCGAAGAAGATGTTGCCCTGCGGCGTCTGGATGGAGAAGGCCGACCAGAGCGCGCGGTTGCGGTCCGCGCCCCAGCGCGCGCCCCAATGATGGTTGCGGAGCACGGTGACGGCAAGTTCGGTGAGGCACCAGCGGCCCGCGTCGGGCGCGCATTCGCTGGTCATCTGCACCTGGCCGTCCGGCCGCTGGACGAGGTGGGTCTGGCCCCAGTCGAGCGCCACCGCCTCGATCCCTTCGCCGCGCAGGATCGAGTCGTTGCCGAGGCTGGTGACGATCAGCGGCCGATCCCGCGCCCAGAGCCGCTTCAGCGTCTCGAGATCCAGATGGTCGTAATGGTTGTGGCTGACGACGACGAGGCCGATGCGCGGCAGATCCTCGAAGCGCACGCCCGGCGCGCGCACTCGCCGCGGCCCGGCGAAGGCGAAGGGCGAGGCGCGCTCCGCCCAGATCGGATCGGTCAGGATGTTGAGCCCGCGGACCTGCACCAGCACGGTCGAATGGCCGATCCAGGTGACGCGCATCTTGTCCCCGGCGACGTCGCGCGGCGGCACCGTGGGCGTCACCGGCGCGCGCTCCGGCCAGACGGCGCGCTCCCCCCGCAGCCAGCGGTTGAGGAAACGGCTCGGATCGAGGCGCGGCGGCTCCGGCGTGCCGGGGTTGAAGAAGCGGCGGCCGTCGAAATGGTCGCTGACCGGGCCGCGATAATAGATGCGGTCGAGAAAGGGCGGAACGAGCGTCGGCGCGAAGCTCACAGCCACGAGGGCGAAGAGCAGGGCCGTGCCCAGCCAGCCAAGCGCCCGCCTTATCATCGCCCGGCCATCGCCGTCAGACGGTCGGCTCGACCGGCGCGGCAGGCTTGTCGCCGCCCTCTTCCGCCTCGTCGCCATCCGGCACCAGGGTGAAGCCCTCGGGCGCGCGGGTCTCGACATGCCGCGGGTGGTACATGTCCAGGAAGAGGTTGAACCGGCCCGGCGCCGCCTCGCCGCAATCGAGCGGCCAGACGTCGACGATCGTCCCGAAGGCGCCGACGCCGTTATTCGCGCGCACCCCGACCCGGGGCGGGCTGCCGTCGGCGCAGCGCAGCCGGGCGATATAGGCATGTTCGCCGGCGGGCATGTTCACGCGCACCGGATTCTGCGCGGTACCGAGCGGCAGATCGCGCGCCCGCTCCACCAGCCGCGCGACCTCCCGGGGCGAGGGGCCGTAGCCGAGCTGGGCCGCGGCGGGCGCGGCGACGAGCAGGGCGAACGCAAGGAACGGCAGGCGGCGCATGGCGGCTCTCCTTCGAAGGCGAGGCGAGCTTGCGGGAGGATCGCGCGGCGTACAAGCCCCGAAGGGCGCGGGAGCGCTACGGCCGGAGCGTGAAGCCCGCGGGGGCGCGGGTCTCGACATGCTCTTCATGATACATGTCGAAGACGATGGTCCCGACCCGGCCGCCGCAGTTCAGCTGATAGCCGGCCACCACCGAGCCGAAGGCGCCGACCCCGGCCTCGCGCCGCGCGCCGACCTGCGGCTGCGCGCCGTCCGTGCAGCGCAGCCGGCCGAGATAGGCGCGCTCGCCCTCGGGCCCGCCGACCCGCACCGGATTTTCCGCGCTGCCGAGCGGATGCGCGTCCGCCGCGGCGACCAGGGCCCGCATCTCCTCCTCGGGGGAGAGCTGGCTGAGCCGGCCCGCCATCTGGTCGGGCGACTGGGTGCGCGCGCCGAGCTGGCCGGTCGGAGCCGGCCGGCCCGTCTGCGCGAAGGCCGGGGCGGCGGCGAGAAAGGCGAGGGCGATGAAGGGGATACGCATGAGACTCTCCGGAAAGGCCTCCGCCACTTAGGCGGGCCGACGCGGCGCAGCAAGGGCGGCGCGATCTGGCTCGAACAGGGGATCGAGCCCGGCTTCGTGATGGACCGGCATCCGGCCGCATTGGGGAGGGGTGGCGGCGCTGAGGTGGCGGGGCCTTAGTGGAAATTGCGGGACCTGATCCGCATGCCGCCGTCGCGGCCGGGCAGGTCGTCGGGTTTGTTGCGCGGACCGTCACGGGGATCGTAGCCGCCGTTGCGCGCGCCGTCCGCAGGGCAGGAGCGATGGGGAAAATCCATGTCGCCGACGCGGCCGAGCAGGTGGGTGAGGTCCTCCAGCCGGGCACTGACGATATGGGTAACCTTGCCCTCGCGCTGTAGTACGCCGTGCACCGCGATCATCGCCGAGGCGAGAATGATGCGGCGGTGGCTGTCGAAGATGCGCTGCCAGCAGATCGCATTGGCAATGCCGGTCTCGTCCTCAAGCGTGATGAAGGTGACATTGCCCTTCCCCGGCTTCTGGCGGACGAGCACGATACCGGCGAGGCTGACCCGGTCGCCGTCCTTGAAATTCCTCAGCGCCCCGGCTGGGATCAGGCCCCGCGCGTCCAGCTCCGGCCGAAGAAAGGCAAGCGGATGGCGGCGCAGCGAAAGCTGTACTGCGCGATAATCCTCTACCACCTCGCGCCCCTCGGTCAGCGGCGTCAGCGCCACCTCCGGCTCGATCCCGCGCGCCTCTGCGGCGGCGAACAGCGGCAAGGGTGCACCGCCAAGGCCGCGCACCCGCCACAGCGCCTGTCGCCGGTCGAGCCCGAAGCACTGGAAGGCATCCGCGTCAGCGAGCTTCTCCAGCGCCGCCGCGGGCACGCCGGTGCGCGCCGTCACGTCCTCGATCGAAGCAAAAGGCCGGTCCATGGCCGCCATGGCGATCAGAGCGCCATGATCGTTGGAGAGGCCCTTTACCATGCGCAGCCCGAGGCGGACGGGCAGGAGCCCCTGTCCTTCCCCCTCCAGCGTGCAGTCCCAACGGCTGACGTTCACGCAGACGGGCCGCATCTCCACATCATGATCGCGGGCGTCGCGAACGAGTTGGGCGACGCCGTAGAAACCCATGGGCTGGGCGTTGAGGATGGCGGCGCAGAAGACATCCGGGTGGTAGCATTTCATCCAGCATGAGGCGTAGGCGATCCTGGCGAAACTGGCCGCATGGCTTTCGGGGAAGCCGTAGCTGCCAAAGCCCCTGATCTGCTGGAAGGTTCGTTCGGCAAAATCCCGGGTATAGCCCTTGGCGAGCATCCCCTTGATCATCCTCTCCTCGAAGTGCGCGACACCCCCTGTAGTCTTGAACGTCGCCATGGCCCGGCGAAGGGCATCCGCCTCGTGTGGCTCGAAGCCCGCGCCGACCATGGCAACCCTCATCGCCTGTTCCTGGAAAAGGGGTACACCAAGCGTTTTGTCCAAGACTTCCCGCAACTCCTCGCTGGGATAGTCGATTGCCTCCTTTTTTTCGCGCCGCCGCAGATAGGGATGGACCATGTTCCCCTGGATCGGCCCAGGCCGGACGATCGCGATCTGGATGACGATGTCGTAGAATTTCCGCGGGCGCAGACGCGGCAGCATCGACATCTGCGCCCGGCTCTCAATCTGGAAGGTGCCGAGCGTGTCGGCATCGCAGATCATGTCGTAAACATTGTCGTCAACCTTGCCGTCGATCTCCTGCAGGTCAGGAGAGGCCAGCGTAAGTTGCTGCCCTTTATGCGCGGCCAGCAGATCGAAGGCGCGGCGCATGCAGCCGAGCATGCCGAGCCCGAGCACATCGAGCTTCATGATCCTGAGCTCTTCGAGATCGTCCTTTTCCCATTCGATGACCCAGCGGCCTTCCATCGCCGCCGGTTCGATGGGGACGAGGTCGTCCAGCCTGTCATGGGTGAGAACGAAGCCGCCGGGATGCTGGCTGAGGTGCCGCGGCGTACCGATCAGCTGACGAGTCAGCTCCAGGGTAAGGGACAGCCGGGGATCGTCCTTGTCCAGGCCGAGCTCCTGCACATGCTTCTCGGCCACGCCGTCATTGGACCAGCCCCAGACCTGACCCGACAAGGTGCTGGTGACGTCTTCGGAAAGGCCAAGCGCCTTGCCGACCTCGCGCACCGCGCCGCGCGTCCGGAAGCGGCTAACCACCGCGGTGATCGCCGCATGATCATGGCCGTAATTGTCATAGATCCACTCAATTACCTCCTCGCGCCGTTCATGCTCGAAATCGACGTCGATATCCGGCGGCTCCTTGCGGTCGTCGGAAAGGAAGCGTTCGAACAGCAATTTGTGCTCGACCGGGTCGATCGAGGTGATGTCGAGCACGTAGCAGATCATGGAATTGGCGGCGGAGCCCCGGCCCTGGCAGAGAATCTTCTGGCTGCGCGCGAACTGGACGACCGAATTGACGGTCAGGAAATAGGGCGCGAAGCCCCAATGGCGAACCAGCCCCAGTTCCCGCTCCAGAGGGTCCGCATGAGTCCCGGGCGGCTTGCCGGCAAATTTGGCCTTGAGGGCATTGCGGGCCAGCCGCTCCAGCGCATCCTGCGGAGTCATACCCGTCATCACGACTTCGTCGGGATATTGGTGGCGGAGCTCGGTCAGCGAGAATTTGCACCTTCCCGCAATATCCGCCGTCGCCCTGACCGCATCCGGGAACGCCTTGAACCGCCACTCCATCTCTTTTGGACTTTTCAGATAACGATCAGCGAAGCGTTCGCGCCGGAAGCCGAGTTGGTCGATCGTGCAATGCTCGCGGATCGCGGTGACGACGTCGTGAAGCATGCGCTTGTCCGGCGCGTCGTAAAGGACGTCACCGGTGGCGAGGCTCCTGAGCCCATGCCGCCGGGCGAGCATGTCCAGCGCATGCAGCCGCTTCGCTTCGCCCGGCCGGCGGCGGTGGGTGAGCGTGAGATGGCCGCGGCGGCCGAAAATATCCGCCATCTGGGCCAGGGCGATATCGGTCACCCGATCCGCTTCGTCCGGAATGAGCGCCGCAACCAGCCCGTCCGACCAAGCGGCGACATCCTCCCAGTGTAAGAAGCACTGCCCCTTCTCGCCTTTCTTCCGGTCGACGCGCCCTTTTCCCACGCTGAGCAGTCGTGTCAGCCGCGACCAGGCGGCGCGGTCTTCCGGCCAGACCAGCAACGAACTGCCATCCATCAGATCGAGACGGGAACCCGCGATCAGGCGAACGCCGGTTACCCGCTCGGCCCGCAGTGCCTTGACCAGCCCGCCAACCGTATTGCGATCGGCAACACCCAGCGCGGAATATTCCAGCGCGGCCCCTGCCGCGAACAACTCCTCCGCGCTTGAGACCCCGCGCAGGAAGCTGAAATGCGTCGAGACCTGGAGCTCGACATAGGTCATGTTTGCCCCACCCTCACGAAATGACTATATGAGTGGTCATCTGGATGGAGGCGCCCCATGGGCAAGATGATCGGCGCGGCCGAATTCAAGGCGCATTGCCTGCGTATCCTCGACGAGGTGGAGCGCACCGGTGAAGGCATAACCGTCACCAAGCGCGGACGGCCGGTGGCGGAACTGAAGCCAGTGGCGAAGAAGGAAAGGCGCTCGATCATCGGCGCCATGAAGGGGTCGGTGCTCAAATATGAACGCCCCTTCGATACGGCAATCGACCCCGAGAAATGGGACGCCAATAGGTGATCTTGCTCGACACGCATGTTTTGGTCTGGTCGCTGCAGGATGACCCGGCGCTCGGCCCGGAAGCCCGAGGATTTCTGGATCAGCAGGCGTTTGCCGATGGCTACATGGTGTCCGCCATCACGCCATGGGAAATCGCGATGCTGACGAAGAAATCCCGCATCATACTGGGCGCCGACGTCCGGCGATGGATTGAGGAGGCCTTGGCGCTCCCGGGCATGATCCTGGCCGAACTCGAGCCTGCGATTGCGATCGACAGCGTCGCGCTGCCCGGCGATTTTCACAACGATCCTGCCGACCGGATCATCATTGCCACGGCGCGACACCACAATATTCCGTTGCTGACGGCCGACCGCGCCATTCTGGATTATGCCGCTCTTGGTCATGTGAACGCTATCGACGCAAGGCACTAAGCACATCACGCGAACAACCCGTGCAGGTGCCAGCTGAGATCCCCCGTCGCCAGATCCTCGCCATCGCCCCGGCGGAACAGCCAGAAGCGGGCGCCTGCCTCGTCCTCGACCTGGAAATAATCGCGGATCGCGGCGCGCTCCTGCTCGCCGACCCACCATTCCTCGTAGACGCGCTCAGGCCCGTCGGCGGCTGCGACTTCGTAACGCCGGCCGCGCCAGACGAAGCGCCAGGGCGGGCCGTCGGGCAGGTTGGACATCACCTTGTCCACCGGCTCAGGTGGCGAAAGGAGGCGTACCGGCCGTGGCCATTCCGGCCAGTCTGCAGTGCCGGCGAGCGCTCCGGCGCGGCCGACGCTGCGCTCGGGAAGATCGCTTTCCCGCATTGTCAGGCGATGCACGCGACGCGCGCCAAGCCGGGCCGCGAGCCGATCGACGAGCAAGGCGAGGTCGCCGCTTTTCTCGCCAGCCAGTTCGCCCCCGATCGGCTGCGCGGCGAGCGGCTCTACCCGCCAGGCGACCAGACGCAGTCGTTCGATGCCGAAGCCTGGCTTGATCGTCTCGATCTTCGCGGCGATCAGCTGGGCGAGGTGAGCGCCGTCCCGGGTGGCACGGGCGGTGCGTACCGTGACGACCTGCGCCTCATTGTCCACCCGCTCGCAGAGCAGGACGAGGTGGCGCAGGCCGAGCCCGGCTTCGGTCAACAACGGCACCAGCCGGCGCACCGCCTCCCCGCTCGCTTCCGCGATCGCCTCGGCGGTGGCGATGGGCTCCATGAAGCGGAGCAGGACGGAGAGCGGGGTTTGCGGGACGATCGGATCGAAAGGCTCTCCTGCCCAGCCCAGCGCCTGATCGAGGCGAAGGAGCAAGTCCTTGCCGAAGCGGCGCTGGAGCGGCGCGCGGGGCATGGCGATAATGTCGCCGATCCGCTCGAGCCCGAGCCGGTGCATGCGTTCCAGCAGCCTTTCGTCCAAGCGAAGCGCCGCCAGCGGCATTGCCTTGAGCAGTTCGGCCTCGCGGTATTCCTCGCAGAGGATGAGCCGCCTGCCGCCATAGCGAGCGAGCGCGTGGGCCGTGCCCGCCGTGCCGGCGACGGCGATCCGCGCCGTGAGGCCCAGCCGCCGCAGGAAGGCAAGGATACGCTCGCACATCCTTTCCTCGCCACCGAACAGGTGGTCGACGCCGGTCAGGTCCAGCCACAGGCCATTATCGCCCGACAGCGCGGCGCGCGGCGTCCAGCGCCGTGCCGCGAAGGCGCCGAGGCGGGCCAGCCAGGCGGCATCGCCCTCGGGATCGGCGGGACGCACGTCGAGGCCGGAGACGAGGATGCGGGCCTTGGTGAGCGGCATGCCGGGGGCGAGCCCGAGCGCGGCCGCCTTCGGACAGACAGCGGCCAGTACGTTCTGATTGCCGAGCTTGCGCGCGGTGACCATTGCGCCCTCGGCCCGGCGAAGCACGAAGCTCTGCGGCTGCGCCTCCCGCGCCCAGCGGGCGCCCGGCCGCCAACCGCCGCCGCGCGCGGGCAGGACGCGATCCGAGTCAGGCCGCTTTGGCCCGGACCTCGGCGACGGCCCGCCTCTCCTCTCCCCCCTGACGATCCGCTCGATCGCCAGCTGGGGCAGGAAGAGCGAAGCGAGCCTCGGCATCGGGAATCTCCAGGAGCCAGTCATGAGGGGGGCCGCCGCGCTGGCGGACGAGGGCGACCTGCCAGCGCGCGCGGCCGAGCCCATCCATCGGATCGGCCTCGAAGGGCAAAGGCGAGGAGGGCGCGCAGCCGATCCGCCAGCGGGTGCAGGCGGCCGACGGCGCCGCGAGCGGATCGGCCGCGGTCCGCCGCCAGCGCCGGAGCAGGAAGGCGGCGGTGCCGCTGTCCTCGGCGGCGAGCTGCAGGCGGCGGGTCGCGGTCATGTCGGCGCGCCCGGCCTCCCCGATCACCGCCGCCAGGCTGCCGTGGCGGACGCCTTCCTCCATCACCGCCAGCACCTCGGCATCGTCGCGGCACTGGGCGTAGAGCAGCCGCTCCGGCGTCAGCCCCGCCTGGGCGAGGCCCGGCGCGAACAGATCCAGCCGCGCCACCGCCCAGAGCACCTGCCCCGGCCCGTCCCCCCGGCCCACGGCCCGCGAGACACGCGCGGCGAGCGCGGCGAGGAAGAGGGTGGCGGCGGCATCGTCGCCCGGCGCGGCCGACGCGGCGGCCGCCTCGTGCAGGGCCGGCAGCAGCCCGCCGCCGGCAAGCCGCGAATCCACCGCCTCGAGCCCGAACGGCACGGCCGGCCGCGCCGCCGGAACGGGGCCGCCGCGCTCGATGGCGCGGATCTCGGCGCGCAGGGCGTCGAGGCGGGAGGAAGGCGAAACGGCCATGCGACTCGGACTCTTTTGTTCGCTTTATGTTCCGCCCATGCCGAGCCGGAGTCAAGCGAGGGAAATGGGAGCTTTGGCGGCCGTGCGTTCAGCGAACCCGATTTGCGTGTGATCTCGTCATCCCGGCGCAGTCCAGGACCCATGAACTCCAAATTGGCAGGAGAGCCAGGCGTCTCCGCTTCTCCCGAGCCCGCAATGTTCATGGGTCCCGGTCTCCACCGGGATGACTCATTGAGATTTCGACCCCCGGATGCCCCGTCTGATCGACGGCCAGGCCCTAACGCGCGTGCAGCTGCAGGCGCGCGCCGCGCGCGTTCAGCCCGCTGCTGTCGTAGGAGATGGCGACCTCGGCGAGCGCGCGGTGGCCGTCCCGCAAGGCGATGTCGCCCGTGCAGCGCTGGTTGGGGACGACGCCGCGAATCCGGAAGGTCTGGCTGTCGCCGCCCTGGAAGCGCACGTCCACCTGGCGGAAGCTCACCCCCTGTCGCCGGACGCAGAGGCGCATCGCGATGAAGCGGCGATCGCCCGCCACGTCGATCACCTGCCGGTCCCCGCTCTCGCCGTGGATTTCCCGCTGGCCGAGCACGCGCCACGGATATTCCGCGCCGGCCGGCACCGCCACCATCCCCCCAAGGACCGCTACCGCCAAAAGGCTCATCCGCATGGCCGTCCCCCTTTCGCCTTTTCATGCCACAATCGCGCCGCCCGGCAAAGAGGCTCCGGCTCGACATTCCCGCCCGGCCCGCCCACAAGGCGCCGATGCAATTCCTTCGTGCCGCCGGCCTCGCCTTCCTCTCCCTGCTCGCCGCCCCCGCTCTGGCCCACCAGCCGCAGGCGGCGCCGGCGCCCACCGCGGCCGCGCAACCGTCGGGCGACGGCGACTGGCTCTACCGGGGCAGCGACATCCCCCGCGATCCGGCCTGGCATTTCGGCACCTTGCCCAACGGACTCCGCTATGCGGTGCGCCGCAACGCGCTCCCCGCCGGCCAGGTCTCGATCCGCATCCGGATCGACGCCGGCTCGATGCACGAGGCGGACACCGAGCGCGGCTGGGCGCATTTCCTCGAGCATATGCTGTTCCGCGGCACGCAAAATTATCCCGACCGCCGCGCGCGGGAAATCTGGCAGCAGCTCGGCGCCAGCTTCGGCTCCGACAGCAACGCCCGGACCGACGCGACCAACACCGTCTATGTGCTGAACCTCCCCCATGCGGCGCGCGAGCCGCTCGACACCAGCCTCGCCGTGCTCGCCGAGATGATGAGCCAGGCCCGGATCGAGCAGGCGGCGGTCGACGCCGAGCGGCCGGTCGTGCTCGCCGAGAAGGGCCGGCGGCCGGAGCTCAGCGTGCGGATCAACGAGATCGGCCAGCGCCTCTTCTATGCGGGCCTGCTCTACGCGGCGCGCGACCCGATCGGCACGGACGAGACGCTGAACGGTGCCAGCGCCGAGGGCCTGCGCGCCTTCTACCGCCGCTGGTACCGGCCGGAGCGGACGACCGTGGTGATGGTCGGCGATGCCGATCCGGCGATGATGGAGGAGCTGATCCGCGCTCGCTTCGGCGGCTGGCGGGCCGAGGGCCCGGCGTCGGCCGAGCCGGATTACGGCCGCGTCGCCGAGGTGGCGCAGCCCGTCGCCGGCCTCGCTTATCCGGGCTCGCCCACGGCGGTGAACCTGATGTGGCTGCGGCAGAACGAGACCTTGCCGCACACGCGGGCGCGCGAGGCCCTGTTCCTCGCCGAGGCGCTGGCCCAGCAGATCATCAACCGCCGGCTCGAGGCCCATGCCCGCGGCACCTCCGCCTTCGTCGGCGGTGCGGTCGATACGTCGCGCTCGCGCAACATCGCCGACACCACCTCCATGTCGCTCTTCGCCCGGGACGGGAATTGGCGCGGGGCGCTGACCGAGGCCTATGCGATCATCGGCGACGCGCTTCGCGCCCCGCCCAGCGAGGCCGAGATCCAGCGCGAGCTCAGCAATATCCGCACGGCGGTCGACGGCACCGTCCAGGCCGAATCCACCATCCAGTCCCAGGTCCGCGCCGAGCAGATGGTGAATGCGGTGGACAATGCCTCGGTGGTGGCCACCGCCGCGGCGATCCGCGAGGGCTTCGAGGCCAATGCGCGGCTGATGACGCCGGCGCGCGTCGGCGAAGCGATGCAGGCGATGTTCACCGGTTCGGGCCCGCGCATGCTGCTCGTCACCGCGGCGCCGATCGAGGGCGGCGACGCCGCTCTGGCCGAGGGGCTGGCCGCCGCCCGCGCCGTCGCGCCCGCCCAGCGTACCGCCGAGCAGGCGGTGACCTTCGCCGATCTGCCGCGGCTGGGGAGCCCGGGCCGGATCGTCTCGCGCCAGCGGATCGAGGATATGGACGTGACCATCGTCCGCTTCGCCAACGGCTCGACGCTCACCTTCAAGCGCACCGAATATGAGCGCGGCTCGGTGTCCGTGCAGCTGCGCTTCGGCGGCGGCATCTCGGCCATGGCGCCGGACCGGCCGTCGCTCGGCTGGCTGTCCGGCCTGGTCGCGCCCTCGGGCCTCGCCAATCTCGATCTCAGCGGCATGGAAAGGCTGCTCACCGGCCGGCGGATCGGCCTGTCCTTCGGGATCGACGAGAATGCCTTCGTGCTGGCCGGCGGCACCAATGCGACCGACCTGGCGGACCAGCTCCGCTTCCTCGCGACCAAGCTGGTGCGGCCGCGCTGGGACGGCTCGCTGCTGCAGCGCTTCCGCGCCGCGGCGGTGGAAAGCTTCGATCTCCACACTTCCTCGGCCTCGGCCCGGGCCGGGCGCGAGCTGGGCGGCGTGATCCGCCCGAACGATCAGCGCTGGCGGCCGATCGAAAAGAATGAGATGCAGGCGGTGACCGTCGAGCAGTTCCGCGATTTCTACACACCCTATCTCGCGACGGGCCCGGTCAACGCGATCATCGTCGGCGACGTCGAGCTGGAGGCGGCGATCGAGGCCGCGCGGCGGACGATCGGCGCCTTGCCCCGCCGCCCGGCGCCGACCATTCCCGCCGGCTCCACCGCGCTCAACGCCCCGGCCCCCGCGCCCGAGCCGCGCCGCTTCACCCACCAGGGCGATCCCAACCAGGCCTATGCGCTGATCGGCTGGTCGACGGTCGGCGGGATCGAGAATATCCGGGCGCGCCGGGCGCTCGCCCTCGCCGCCAACATCTTCGAGACCCGCCTGTTCGACCGGCTGCGCGAGCAGGAGGGCGCCACCTACGCGCCGGACGCCGCGCACCTGGCCGCGGACGCCTTCCCGAACTGGGGCGTGTTCTACGCCCGGGCGGAGATCAGGCCCGGCTCGGTCGACACCTTCTTCCGGATCGCGCGGGAGATCGTCGCCGATCTGGCCGCCAATCCGGTCCAGGCCGACGAATTCGCCCGCGCCCTCAATCCGGTGGTCTCCGGCATCGAGCGGCGGGTGGCGACCAACGGCTATTGGCTGGACGCGCTGGAGGATTGGGACCACGACCCGCGCGCCATCCAGAACGTGCGCAACTATCTGGCCGACTATCGGGCGCTGACCCCCGAGGACGTACGCCGGGCGGTCGCCAGCTACGTGACCGACCAGGGAGACTGGTCGATGCTGGTGCTTCCCGCCCGGTCGCAGCCCGCGTCCGGAGGAACCGCGCCGTGACCGGGGTTTTCAGTGTCGCATGCCTGATCCGGAAAACCGGTTCCCACTTTTCCGGGCCATGCTGTAGAGGAACGGCGCCGGCAGGTCCGGCAGGGACTGGGAATGGCAACGACCAATAGCGCCGTCTCGATCGCCGACACGCCGCCGCCGAAGCGGCGCAAGCGCGGCTGGAACCCGTTCCGGCTCAGCGACAAGCCCTTCTTCGAGGACAAGAACCGCGCCTTCTGGATCCTGCAGTCGGTCGGCTGGGCGGGCTATTTCTTCCTGCGCACCCTCTCCAACATCGCCAATGAGAAGATCGGCTCCTACGTCATCCACAATGCGCTGCTGACCGCGGCGGGCTATTCGATCACCCTGCTCATGGCCTCCGCCTATCGGCGGCTGATCAAGATGCGGCCGCTCTACACCTGGGTGGGCTCGATCCTGATCGTGGCGCTCGGCGCCGCCATCTTCTCGGCGATCGAGACCTGGAGCATCGCCACCTTCGTCGATCCGCGCGTCCGGCCGGAGGGGCTGCGCTTTTTCGGCGCGATCCTGTTCACGCTCTCTTTGCTGATCGCCTGGTCGGCGCTCTATTATTCGATCAACTTCTTCATTCTCCTGGAAGAACAGGCGGATAGGCTGCTTCGCCTTGAAAGCCAAGCGTCCAACGCCCAGCTTGCCATGCTGAGATACCAGCTGAACCCCCATTTCCTCTTCAATACGTTGAACTCCATCTCCACCCTCGTCCTGCTCAAGCAGACCGACCGCGCCAATGCGATGCTGTCGCGGCTCTCCTCCTTCCTGCGCTACACCCTGGTGAACGAGAGCACCGGCACGGTGACGCTCGCGCAGGAGGTGGAGACGCTGAAGCTCTATCTCGAGATCGAGAAGATGCGCTTCGAGGACCGGCTCAGGCCGCATTTCCACATCGACAAGGCGGTGATGGACGCCCAGCTGCCGTCGCTGCTGCTGCAGCCCCTGATCGAGAACGGGATCAAATATGCGGTCACGCCGCAGGAGGAGGGCGCCGACATCTCGGTCGAGGCGCGCCTGCAGGGCGACCGGCTGATCGTCACCGTGTCGGACACCGGCCCGGGCGCCGACGCGCTCTACAATGTCCGGGCCGAGCAATCGACCGGCGTCGGTCTGGCGAACATTCGGGACCGTCTGGCGCAGGCCTATGGCGACAATCACCGGTTCGAGACACAATCGGATATCACTGGGGGCTTCCGCGTTTTCATCGACATTCCCTATCAAACCGAAACCGAGGACCCGAAATGACCATTCGCACCATCCTGGTCGACGACGAGCCGCTCGCCATCCAGGGGCTGCAACTGCGCCTCCAGCCGCACGAGGATGTCGAGATCATCGACACCTGCTCGAACGGCCGCGAGGCGATCCGCTCGATCAAGACGCACAAGCCCGACCTGGTCTTCCTCGACATCCAGATGCCGGGCTTCGACGGCTTCTCGGTCATCCAGGGGTTGATGGAGGTGGAGCCGCCGCTGTTCGTGTTCGTGACCGCTTATTCGGACCATGCGCTGCGCGCCTTCGAGGCGGACGCGGTCGACTATCTGATGAAGCCGGTGGACGAGGCGCGCCTCGCCGACACGCTCGACCGCGTCCGAGGCCGCCTCACCGAGAAACGCGGCGTCGAGGAAGCGACCGCGCTGAAGGAGGCGCTGGCCGAGGTCGCGCCCGAGACGGCGGAGAGCGTCATGGCGGATAGCGCGGACCCGGACTCGCACGCCACCAACCGCTACGAGAAGCTCATCAACATCAAGGATCGCGGCCAGATCTTCCGCGTCGACGTCGACAGCATCGAGAAGATCGACGCGGCCGGCGATTATATGTGCATCTATACGGGCGACAACACGCTCATCCTGCGCGAGACGATGAAGGATCTCGCCAAGCGGCTCGACCCGCGCCGCTTCCAGCGCGTCCACCGCTCGACCATCGTCAACATGGACCAGGTCCGCCAGGTGAAGCCGCACACCAATGGCGAATGTTTCCTGGTGCTCGACAGCGGCGCCCAGGTGAAGGTCTCGCGCTCCTACCGCGAGGTGGTCGCCCGCTTCGTCCACTAGACGGGGAGCGTCACTCCCCGGGCGCGCCGCTCCGGAACCAGGCCCGCGCCTGCTGGCGCTCGCGCGCGGGAAAATCGGCCCAGCGGCCATTGCCGCCCAGCCGGCCGCTGCGCGTATAATCGAGCTGCACCCAGGCGCCCCGGCACGCGACGATGCGCGGATTCTGCCGCCCCCTGCGCATCCGCTCGACATTGGTGAGCCCGTCGGGATCGCTGACCGCCGCCGAGAAGCTCGGCCCCGCATAGCCGCGCGAACCTGGATCGCCGGCGCGCGCGGACACGATCGTCGGCTCGACCAGCGCCGCCGAGACCCAGCCCGGCCCGGTATAGTTGCGCCTGACCTCGCCGTCGAAGCCCTCCACCTCCGCCGCCGCGTCCGTGATCCGCACCCAGCCGTCCCGCACCTCGCGGATCGCGAAGATCGGGCCGTAGCGCTGCTCCGCCTCGGCATCGAGCACCGAGTGGAGCCGGCCGAGCACCCGGGCGCGCGGCGAAGGCCCGGCGCGGACGTTGAGGCCGGCCGGATCCTGGTCGATCGAGCGCCCGGCGGCGGCGCATTGCGCGCCGGGCTGGAGCAAGGCGAGCGAGGCGAAAGCGAGCGAGAACAGCATGACGGCGAGGCTAACAGGGTTGGGCTTTGTTGACAGCAAGTTTCGGGAGGACGGCGCTCGGGCCGCTCGTTAAGGGTGCGGCATGACCAGCCAAGCCGAGAAATATCGCACCTTCGCCGCGCTGCACGTGCCCGGCGATCCCGTCATCCTCTACAATATCTGGGACGCGGGCAGCGCCCGGGCCGTCGCCGAAGCGGGCGCCAGGGCGATCGCCACCGGCAGCGCCTCGGTCGCCGGCGCGCTCGGCTTCGCCGACGGCGAGGGCGTGCCGGTCGGCCTGGCGCTCGCCAATGCCGCCTTGATCGTCGGGGCGGTCGACCTCCCCGTCACCGTGGATTTCGAGGGCGGCTATGCCGTGGCGCCGGACGGCGTCGCCGCCAATATGAGCCGGCTCGCCGCGACCGGCGCGATCGGCTGCAATTTCGAGGACCAGGTGGTCGGCGGCGAGGGCCTGCACGCCATCGCCGACCAGGCCGCCCGCATCGCCGCGGCCCGCACGGCCGTCGGCGCCGACTTCTTCATCAACGCCCGCACCGACATCTTCCTGCAGGCCAAGGCCGAGACCCATGACGCCGCCAAGGTCGACGCCGCGATCGCGCGCGCCGGCGCCTATGCCGAGGCCGGGGCCAGCGGCTTCTTCGCCCCCGGCCTCGCCGACCTCGCCTTGCTTGAAAAGCTCTGCGCCGCCTCGCCGCTGCCGGTGAACTTCATGGCGTGGCCGGGCACGCCGCCGGCCGGGGAGATTGCCGCCACCGGCATCGCCCGGATCAGCCACGGCCCTTCCCCTGGCGCCTCGCCATGGCGGCGCTGAAGGACGCGGCGGCAAAGGAATATGGCGGCTGATCAGGTGGGTGGGTAGCCAGCAAGAGCCTCCAGCCACGGAAACCGTCACCCTGAACTCGTTTCAGGGTCCAAGGTAGACGCGGCACTGAATCTCAGTGCGACCCCGGACCTCCGCGCTGCTCGGCCCTAGACCCTGAAAACGAGTTCAGGGTGACGCCCGGGCATGACGAGCATGGTGGACTCTGTACAAGGCCGCCCCTAGCCTCCGCCTCCCATGGGCGGCCTCTTCCACAGCTTCCCCGATCCCGCGACCGAGCGCGCCTTCGTGCGGGCCGAGCGGATCGAGCGCGGGCAGGCGATCCGCGCGCTGATCGTGATCGCGATCGGCACCTTGCTCTCCTACATCGTCCTGAACCCGATGCATTTCCCGCGGGAGGGCGTGATCGCCTACACCCAGGCGGCGGGCGCCTTCATCGCGGCGATGGTCGGCTTCGTCGTCCTGACCCGCACGCCAATCTATCTCGACAAGCCCTGGCTGGACCTGCCCGTCTTCGTGCTGATGGCGGCGGCGATGACCTGGCTCGCGGTCGTCCTCGCCGGGCTTTCAGCCTATACGGGCTTCCCGCCGCACGTCATGATCATGGTGCAGCTGGCTATCCTCGTCGTCTTCGCCAGCGTCGGCTTCGCCGGCACGTTCCGGCTCTTCCTGATCTGGGCCGTGGCCCTGCTCGGCCTGTTCGCGGCCTGGATCATGACCCTGCCCGGCATTCCGGACATCAGCCGCGTCTACACGCTCACCAATTTCTCGACCTTCTTCGTGTTCGCGCTCTACTTCAACTGGGACGTGGACCGGCGCGCCCGCAAGGTCTTCGCCGCCAATGCCGCGCTCGAGGCGGAGCGCGCGAAGACCGAGGAGCTGCTCTACAACGTCCTGCCGCAGGAGGTGGCGGCGCGGCTGCGCGCGGGCGAGGCCGTGGCCGACAGCTTCTCGGACCTCACCGCGATCTTCGTCGACCTGGTCGGCTTCTCGACCCTCTCCAAACGGCTCTCGCCGGGCCATCTGGTGAAGATGCTCAACACCTTCTTCTCCGCCGCCGACCGCTGCGCGGAGCGGCACGGCATCGAGAAGGTGAAGACGATCGGCGACGCCTATATGGCGGTGATCGGCGGCATGGCCTCGCACGGGCGCGACAGCAAGGCGGCGATCCTCTTCGCCCGCGACCTGATCGCCGACCTGGAAGCGATCGCGAAGGAGACCGGCCTGCCGCTGCAGGCGCGGATCGGCGTGCATTCGGGCCCGGCGGTGGGCGGCGTGATCGGCAGCTCCCGCCTGGCCTATGATTATTGGGGCGACACGATGAACATCGCCAGCCGGCTGCAGGGGTGCGCGCCGCTTGGCGGGGTCGCGGTCTCCGAGGCGACCTATTTCCAGACCCGCTCGATCCAGGATTATGTCCAGGAGACGGCGATGCTGAAGGGGATTGGCGAGACCTCGGTCTACGTCGCGATCTTCGCCGGGGCGGCCGACGAATAAGCCGGGCGACGCCGAAATCACCCGTCCGGGCGATAGCCAGAGGCCGCCGAACCGCGCTAGACATGGCGAAACGAAGGGAGACGGGCGATGGCGAGGGTGACGGGACTCGGGGGCATTTTCTACAAGGTGGCGGACCCTGCGGCGACGCAGGCCTGGTATAAGGAGATTCTCGGCATCGGCGGCGACTGGGGCGCGACCTTCCGCTATGCCGACGAAGGCTCGGACGATCCGTTCAGCCTGCTCAGCCCGTTCAAGCAGTCGACCGACTATATGGACCCGTCCACGGCCGGCTTCATGATCAACCTGCGCGTCGACGACCTCGACGGGATGATCGAGCAGCTCAATGCGAAGGGAATCGAGATCCTCGGCCGGCAGGACGAGGATTACGGCAATTTCGCCTGGATCCTCGATTGCGACGGCGTGAAGGTCGAGCTCTGGCAGCAGAAGGGCCCGGCGCCCGCCTGAGCTAGCGCGCCGCGCGCTTGCGCCAGAAATCCAGGCTGAAGAAGGAGCCGCTGGTCGCGGACTTGAGCACCGTGCGGCGGAACAGGCGTGAGGAGACACGCACGATCAGGAACACCCAGAGCGCCTGCCAGGCCAATGCGAGGAGGTGCGGCCAGAGTGTCCCCGACTGGGCGGCCATCGCCACCATCGACATGGGCGAGCTGAACGGGAAGATATAGGCGAACCAGGCGAGCCAGCCCTGCCCGTTCAGGCCGTTGATCGCGAGCAGCAGCACCATCAGCTGCATCAGGGTGACCGGCATGGAGATGGTCTGGATCTCCCGGATGTTGCTCGCCTGCCCGCCAATGCCGAGGAAGAGCGCGCCGAGCAGCATGAAATTGGCGGCGTAATAGAGCAGCATCAGCACGATGAAGAGCGGCCAGCCCGTCGCCGGCGTGACGCTCGGGAAGCTGATGAAATCGTGCATCACCTGATAGAAGAAGGCGAAGGCGAGGCCCGCCATCCCCGCCCAGAGCGCGAGCCCGACCAGCGAAATGCCCAGCATCGCAATCAGCTTGCCGAGGAAGATCGCGTCCAGCGGCACGGCGGCGGCGAGGATCTCGATGATCTTGTTCGATTTCTCCTCCACCAACGTGGAGAGGAGCAGGGTCGCGAGCATCAGGGTGATCGTGAAGATCAGGATCTGCGCGCCCTGCCCCACAGCCCGCCGGGCGGTGGCGAGGCTGCCGCTCGCCTGCTCGGTGACGACGCGCTGCATCTCGAGCGCGGGCGGCGACGCCCGCGCCGTGTCGAGCGCGGCGGTGCGCCGGCTTTCCTCGACGAGCAGGCCGACCCGCCGCCCGGTGAAGTCGCCGGTCCGCACCGGCCCGGTCAGCACCGGCCGGTCGAGCGTGCCGCTGAACACCGCCGAATAATTGCCGGCCTCGTCGGCCAGCAGCGCCTGCGCCTGGGCGGGGACATTCTCCGCCGGGGCGACGTAGCGCAGGATCGGGAAGCTCTGCTCCGACGTGCCCGCGACCATGCGGCTCCGCGCCTGGTTCAGCGCCTCGGAGGTGGCGGTGTCGGTCACCACCGCGACCACGGGCTGCGCGGCGGCGCGGTCTTGGGCGTCGGTGGTGAGGCTGAAGAAGATCATGAAGCCGAACAGGAGCAGCGGCGCGAGCAGGAAGAGGATGAAGAAGCGCGAGAAGACCGAGGCGACGAAGTCGCGCCGCGCGATCACCCAGGCGGAGTCCCAGAGATTCATGCCGCCGCTCCCAGATCCGCGGCCTCGGCCGCCTCCATCTCCCGCGCCGCGCTTTCGCCGGCGATCGCGACGAAGGCGTCGTGCAGCCCGCGCCGCTCGACCGACAATTCCTCGATCCCCGCGCCGCCGTCGAGCAGCCCCTTGAGCAAGGGCTCGATGCCGTTCGCGGGAAGTTCGAAGGTCCAGAAGCCGTCCTGCTGCGAGGCGCCGGCGGGCAGGACCGCGCGCCAGGGGCCGTCCGCCGCGCGGGTCTTCAGGCGCACCTGCGGGCGGAGCCGCTCGCGCGCGTCGCTGACCAGCCCCTCGAAGCGCACCTCGCCGGCCGCGATGATCGCGATCCGCTCGCAGAGCCGCTCGGCATGGTGGATGACGTGGGTGGAGAAGATCACGGTCGTGCCCGCCGCCGCCTCGTCGCGGATCATATGCTCCAACCGGCCCTGGTTGATCGCGTCGAGGCCGGAAAAGGGCTCGTCGAGCACGATCAGTTTCGGCTTGTGGACGATCGTGCCGAACAATTGGATGGTCTGCGCCATGCCCTTGGAGAGGCTCTTGATTGGCTTGTCGACATAGTCGCCGAGCCCGTTCTGGCGGAGCAGGATCTCGGCGCGCTTGCGGCCCGTGTCGAGCGGCAGGCCCCTGAGCGCGCCCATGAAGGCGATCGCCTCGCGGGTCTTCATCGCCGGATAGAGGCCGCGTTCCTCGGGCAGGTAGCCGACGGAGCGGGCCATTTCGAGCGGCCGCGCATTGCCGAGCAGGCTGCGCTCGCCCCGGTCCGGCTCGATGATGCCGAGCAGCATCCTGAGCGTGGTGGTTTTGCCCGCGCCGTTCGGCCCCAAGATGCCGTATATACTGCCCTCGGGGACGGCGATGTCGATGCCGCGGACCGCGGGCTTGTCATCGAATGACTTGAAAAGGCCTTTGGCCTCAATGGCTAAAGCAGCACCCACGGAAAAGCAGACTCCCCCCGGTCAAGTAAAAGGGTAAAGCGAAATAAGTGTTGGATGGCAAGTCAAAGCTGCGGGAATCACTGGCCGGGATGGCGCGCGAGGCGGGCTTCTCGGCGTTCGGCGTCGCGCGCGCCGACGCCGCGCCCAAGACGGCGGAGCGGCTCCGGCAATGGCTGGCCGAGGGCGCGCATGGCGACATGATCTGGATGGAGGAGACGGAAAGCCGGCGCGGCTCGCCGGCCGGGCTCTGGCCGGAGGTGAAAAGCGTGATCTCGCTCGGCATGAGCTATGCGCCGAGGATCGACCCGCTCGCGCTCGCGGCGCGGACCGAGCGCGGGCGGATTTCGGTCTATGCGCAGGGCGGCGACTATCACGGCCTGGTCAAGAAGGCGCTGAAGCGGGTCGCCGGCTGGCTGGCGACCGAGGCGGGCGCCGGCGTGAAGGTGTTCGTCGACACCGCGCCGGTGATGGAGAAGCCGCTGGCGGAGGCGGCCGGGCTCGGCTGGCAGGGCAAGCATACCAATCTGGTCAGCCGCAGCGACGGCAGCTGGCTGTTCCTCGGCGCGATCTACACGACGCTCGAGCTGGAGCCGGACGCGCCGCACGCGGTGCGCTGCGGCAGCTGCTCGGCCTGCCTCGACGCCTGCCCCACCGACGCCTTTCCGGCGCCCTTCCGCCTCGATGCGCGGCGCTGCATCTCCTATCTGACGATCGAGCATAAGGGGCCGATTCCGGAGGAATTCCGGGCGGCGATGGGCAACCGCATCTATGGCTGCGACGACTGCCTCGCGGTCTGCCCGTGGAACCGATTCGCCGAGGCGGCCCGTGCCAACAAGGCCTTCCTGCCCCGCGCCGAACTGGTCGCGCCGAGCCTCGCCGATCTGCTCGCGCTGGACGATGCCGGCTTCCGCCAGGTCTTCGCCGGCTCGCCGATCAAGCGGATCGGGCGGAACCGCATGGTCCGCAACGCGGCGATCGCGGCCGGCAATAGCGGCCTGCCGGAACTGGTCCCGGTGCTGGAAAGGCTGATCGCCGACGAGGACGCGACGGTCGCCGAGGCGGCGCGCTGGGCGCTCGACCGGCTCAGCGCCGGCTGAGCGTCTCCACGCAGGCGGCGCGATCGGTGTCGCGGCCGTCGGGCAGGCGGGCGTCGACATGGGTGACGACCGGATCGCCGCCGCGGCGCGGCGGATAGAGATAGGCGTCAAGCACGCAGCCCTGGCCGAGGAACTGGAGCTTGCGCGCCGGCCCCTCGCGCACGTCGAGGCCGGGCGTGCCGAACAAAGCGACGAGCGCCGAGGCGCTCCGGCCCATCACGCCCTCGAGCCCGGTCGGCGTGCGCAACGGCGCCGAGACGTTGGGCCGATGCTCGTTGCGGACCGGCACCGGGCGCGGCCGCTCCTGCGGCGGCACGCAGGCGGCGAGCGCGGCGGTGGTCAATAATGCGAGCGGAAGCCTCCCCATGACCCCTAGAATCACGTTACCGCTCCTGGGGCAAGCTGGCTTACCCCGGCTCATCGCAACAATCCGTCATTCCCGCGAAAGCGGGAATCCAGGCTGCCTTCTTGACCCGCTCCGAAGCGATCTGGATTTCCGCTTCCGCGGGAATGACGTAAAGAGGGGCATGAGTACCAGCCTGCCGTCCTTCCACCTCGCTTTCCCCGTCCACGACCTGGAAGAAGCGCGCGCTTTCTATGGCGGCCTGCTCGGCTGCCCCGAGGGACGCAGCTCCGGCGAATGGGTGGATTTCGACTTTCACGGCCACCAGATCGTCGCCCATCTCGTCCCCGACGCCAAGGCGCGGGCGGCGAGCAATCCGGTGGACGGGCATGACGTGCCGGTCCCGCATTTCGGCCTCGTCCTGACGATGGATGCCTGGGAGGCGCTGGCGGCGCGGCTGCGCGCGGCAGCGGTCGACTTCGCGATCCCCCCGACCGTTCGCTTCCGCGGCCTGCCCGGCGAGCAGGCGACGATGTTCTTCCGCGACCCCTCCGGCAATGCGCTGGAGATCAAGGCCTTGGCCGATCCGGCCAAGCTGTTCGCGAAGCAGGCTTAGACTACGTCCCTAGCCGCAGGGCGCGCCGAGGAATCTGCCGTCGAGATAGATGAGCGGATCCACCTCGTCGCGGGTGACCACCTCCTCGACCACGCCGATGAAGATGGAGTGGGTGCCGAAGCGGTGATGGTCGATCCGCCGGCAGAGGATCGAGGCCTGGGCGTCGCGCAGCCGCGGCGGGGTCAGGCAATCATTGTCCCAGCCGGTGAGGAAGCGTTGCGCCTCCAGCCGCCGGTCGGCGAACATGGTGGCGACGTCCGCCTGGTCGCGGTGCAGGACGTTGACGTTGAAATGGTCGACGTCACCGATCCACGGATGCACGGACGCGGCCTGGTTCACACAGACCAGAAGGCTCGGCGGATCCATCGAGACGGTGGAGACCGCGGTCGCGGTGATGCCCATCGGCTTGCCGTCGACGCAGATCGAGATGACGTTCACCGTCGCGGCGACGCGGCGCATCGACTGCTTGAAGGCCTCGGTCAGCCGGATATCGGTCTCGGTCATGGCGCTGAGATGGAACAGCCTGGGGCGCGAGGCAATCCCGGGGCGATTACAAATCCAAATGTCGGGTTTTCGTAGGAAAATCCCCGCACAACTCTAGAATGGGCGAATCACTGGAGGGGTGAGTGTTCGAATTCTTCCTGCTGCCGGAAAACCTGCCGTTTTCGGTGGCCTTGTTGCTGATGCTGATGATCGGGGCGGCGGAGCTGATCGGTCTCGGCGCGAGCTCCGTGCATCTGGACGTGCACGCGGACGTGCACGCCGACGCGCATGCGGGCGGCCCGGATCTGCTCGCCTGGCTCGGCATCGGCAAGGTGCCGCTGCTGATCGTCCTGACCGTATTGCTGGCCTTCTTCGCCCTGCTCGGCATCGGGCTGCAGCAGCTCGCCGCGGCCCTGTGGGGCGGTCCGCTCAGTCCCTGGCTGGCGGCGCCCGCGGCCTTCGTCGCGGCGCTGCCGCTGACCGGCGTCGGCGCCCGCGCCCTCGCCCGTATCCTGCCGTCGGACGAAACCACCGCCGTGGGGCTCGGCACCCTGGTCGGGCGCCGCGCGGAGATCGTGATCGGTGAGGCCCGGCGCGGCTTTCCCGCCCGGGCCCGGGTCCGCGACGTCCACGGCCAGGCCCATTATGTGATGGTCGAGCCCACCGACGACGATATCGTCCTGCACGCCGGCGTGACCGCCCTCCTGGTCCGCCGCGAGGGCGAATTGTTCTTCGGCCTGCCCGACGCCAACCCGCTTCTCGCCGCCGTCGACTGACGGGCGGCGCCACCGAACAAGGAGAGCAAAGACATGATGGAGATGGGGATCTACGCCGGCATTATCTTCGGGGCGCTGCTGATCATCGGATTGATCTTCACCCGCCTCTACCGGCGCGCGACCAAGGAGATCGGCTTCGTCCGCACCGGCTTCGGCGGCGAGAAGGTGGTGATCAACGGCGGCGCCCTCGTCCTGCCGGTGCTGCACGAGACGATGCATGTGAACCTCAACACGGTGCGGCTCGCAGTGGAGCGCAAGAACAATGACGCCCTGATTACGCTCGACCGGCTGCGGATCGACGTGAAGGCCGAATTCTATGTCCGCGTCCGCCCCGACCGCGAGAGCATGGCGATCGCGGCGCAGACGCTCGGCCTCAGGACCATGCAACCGGAAAGCCTCAAGGAGCTGATCGAGGGCAAGTTCGTCGACGCCTTGCGCTCGGTCGCCGCGGGCATGACGATGAGCCAGCTGCACGAGCAGCGCGCCGAATTCGTGCAGAAGGTGCAGCAGGTCAGCGCCGCCGATCTGGCGATGAACGGCCTCGAGCTGGAGTCGGTCTCGCTGACCGGCCTCGACCAGACCTCGATCGAGCATTTCAACGCCAACAATGCGTTCGACGCCGAGGGCCTGACCAAGCTCACCGAGCAGATCGAATTGCGCAAGAAAACCCGCAACGACATCGAGCAGGAGACCCGCGTCCAGATCGAGACCAAGAATCTCGACGCCGAGAAACGCAGCCTCGATCTCGCCCGCGAGACCCAGTTCGCCCGGCTCGAGCAGGAGCGCGACGTCGAGGTGCGCCGCGCCGCCCAGATGGCCGAGGTCGCCCAGGAGCAGGCCGTGCGGCAGCGCGAGGCGGAAGCGGCCAAGATCAACGCCAAGCAGCAGGTCGACAGCGCCCAGATCGAGGCCAATCGCGTCGTCGAGCAGGCCAAGATCGCCCAGGAGCAGGCGGTCGAGATCGCCCGGCAGGAGCAGCAGATCGCGGTCCAGAACAAGAGCCGCGAGGAAAGCCAGGCCAAGGCCGAGGCGGACACCGCGCGCGCCGACGCCGTGGCCGCGGAGGAGCGCGTCACCACGGCGCGCGAAACCGAGGTCGCCGAGCGCGCCAAAAGGATCGAGCTGATCGAGGCCGCCAAGGAGGCCGAGCGGCAGGCGATCGGCGTCAAGGTCCAGGCCGATGCCGAGAAGCAGGCGGCCGCCGACCGGGCGCAGGCGGTGCGCGAAGTGGCCAAGGGCGAGGCGGAATCGGAGAAGCTTCGCGCCGAGGCGGCCCGCGTCCGCTTCGAGGTCGAGGCGGCCGGCCAGCGCGCGATCAACGAGGCGGCGAACCTGCTCTCCTCGGAGCAGATCTCGCTGCAGACCAAGCTGGCCCTGCTCAAGGTGATGCCGGAGCTGGTGCGCGAGGCGGCCAAGCCGATGGAGGCGATCGATTCGATCAAGATCGTGCAGGTCGACGGCCTGACCGGCGGCGGCGCGAACGGCGCGGCCGAGGGCGAAGGCGGCGTGGGCGGGAGCAACCTCGCCGCCAGCGCGGTCGCGGCGGCCCTGCGCTATCGCGCCCAGGCGCCGATCGTCGACGGGCTGATGAAGGAGCTCGGCTTCGACGGCAGCACGCTCGAGAATCTGGTCGCCGGCGCGGCGGAGAAAGCGGGGCAGCCGGCGGGCGCGACGCCGAAGGCTCCGGCCGAGGTTCCGCTGGTCGCGGTCGAGAAGGTCGGGAAGAAGGCGGACTGATCGCCGACGCGCCATGACGAGACCAGCCTATATCAGCGCGACCGGGCAGTTCCTGCCGGGGGAACCGGTCGACAATGACGGCATGGCCGCACATCTCGGCGCGATCTCGGAGGAGGGGCTGCGCATGGGCCGCCTCTTCCTCCGCCGCAACCGGATCCGCGGCCGTCATTATGCGATGCGGCCGGACGGCACGACCGAGTGGACGCTGGCGAAGCTCGGCGCGAAGGCCGTCCACGACTGCCTCGACCGCGCCGGGCTCGACCGGAAGGCGCTGACCTATCTCGCCAGCGCGACCACGCAGAACGACCTGATGGTCCCCGGCTTCGCCAGCGGCGTCCAGGCGGAAGCGGGCTTGCCGCCGCTCGAGATCGCCAGCCTGCAGAGCGTCTGCGCCAGCGGGCTGATGGCGCTGAAGGCCGCCTGGCGGGAGATCGGCGCGGGCGACCACGAAGCGGCGCTGGCGGTCGGCGCGGAATTTTCCAGCCGCTATTTCCGGCCCGGATTTTATCGCGGCACCGCGACCCTGAGCGAGGACGGCATCCTGCCCGCCGACGCCGAATTCCTGCGCTGGACGCTCTCCGACGGCGCCGCCGCCGCCCTGCTGGAGCCGAAACCCGCCGCGCGCGGCATCTCGCTGCGCATCGACTGGATCAGCCTGCGCTCCTTCGCCGACCGCTTTCCGCCCTGCATGACCGGCGGCGGCATCCGCGGGGACGGCGCGATCACGCCCTGGAGCCACGCCGCCTCGATCGAGGAGGCGGCGCGGGCCGGGGCGTTCCAGCTGCGCCAGGATGTGGACGTGCTCGCCCGGATGCTGCCGGTCTGGGTCGGCGAGATGATGCGCCTGGTCGATCTCGGCCGGATCGTGCCCGACGCGGTCGACTGGTTCCTCTGCCATTATTCGGCGCACAATTTCCGCGAGGAGCTGATCGATCTGGCCGTTCGCGCCGGCTGCATGATCGACGAGGCGAAATGGTTCACCAATTTGTACGAGAAGGGCAATGTCGGCGCCGCCTCGCTCTTCCTGCTGATCGACGACCTGCTCCGGTCCGGCAAGGTCGAACCGGGGCAGACGATCCTGTGCGCGATACCGGAGAGCGGACGATGCATCATGGGCTATGCGCAGCTGACGGCGGTGGGACCCGGATGAGCGCGGACGACGTCGCCTTCGCCCAGCGCGGCCTCGCCCAGGCCTGGATCGAGTTCGAGAGCGGCCTCGCCACTGTGCCGGTGATCGCGCGGCTGCTCGCCGGCAGGCTCCGGCTCGAGGATTACCGGGCGCTGCTGCTCAATATCCGCCAGCAGGTCGTCGAAGGCAGCCGCTGGATCAGCCGCGCTTCCTCCCATCTGTCCCAGAAACACGAGGAGCTGCGCTCGCTCTTCGTCCGCCACGCCGCCGCCGAGCATCGCGACTTCCTCTTGCTCGAGCAGGACTTCGCCGCGGCCGGCGGCGATCCGGCGCTGATGCGCGCCACGCCCAAGAATATCGGCTCCGAGGCGCTGTCCGCCTGGATGTACCACGCCGCCGGCCAGCCCGATCCGATCGGCCTGCTCGGCGCGATGTTCGTCATCGAGGGGCTGGGGCAGCGCCTCGCTCTGCCCTGGTCCGAGGCGATCAGCGCGCAGCTCTCCCTGCCCGCGGAGGCGGTCAGCTTCCTGCGCTATCACGGCGAGAATGACGACGACCATCTGGCGATGTTCGACGAGGCGCTGCGTCTCGCCATCGCCGGCCGCGCCGACGCCGAGACCATCGTCCGTCATGCCCGGGTGACGGCGCGGCTCTACCGGCTCCAGCTCGAGGAGCTGGACAATGTCTAGGACCGCGCGTGACGAGCGCCCCTATGATCCGGCCGATCCCGATCCCTGGCTGGCGATGGAGCTCGACCGGACCCTGCCCTTCGCGCCCGAGGCCAAAGCCGCTTTGATGAAGGACATGGGCTCGGGCAGCCGGCAATGGCTGCTGCCCTTCGTCCGGCCGGTGGCGCGGCTCAACATCATCCTGGTCCAGCTCTGGCGGGCGGCGAGCCCGCGCTTCCCGGTCGCGCCGAAACTGCTCCACCGGCTGATCGCCTGGGGGATGCGTCGCTTCCTGTCGCCGGAAGCGAATATGCTGATCCTGCGGCATTTCCATCTGGGCTCGGAAATCCTGGCCTTCATTGCCGACAATGCGACGCCGGGCTTCCGCCCGCAGCTGGAGCCGATGCGGCCGCGCCGGATCGAGGACGTCAAGGACAACCTCTTCCTCAAGCACGATCTCAACATCTACAATTTCCTGATCCAGCTGAACCAGGAGATGGACCGGCGCGGCACCGCCATCGGCAAGTGCGAGACGCTCGATTTCTCGGCGATCAGCGACGAGATCCAGCTCGATCCGCTGCCCAGAGGCTGGCTCAACAAGATCGACCTGCAGACCGCGATCGAGATCTACACGCCGCTCTACGGTTTCCTGCTGACCGACCGCGACTTCTGGCGGGCGGCCAATTCGCTGCAGCTGGACGAGACGATCGGCCTCTATACGGCGCGGCTGACCGGCGAGGAGAAGCATCTCGCTTTGATCAACAACCGGCATCCGATGGTGCCTTTCTCGACCCTGGCCGCGGGCTTCCGGCTCGTCCTGCACGGTCTCGCCACCGAGGTGCTGCACGGCTTCCTGCGCGAGCTGAAGGCCCGCGCCGCCGCCCAGGCGCCCGCCACCTAATCCGCGAGCAGCATCACCACCAGCCGGTGCTCGCAGCTCCGCCGCCGCTCCGTGTCGGCGGACGCCGCGGGATCCTCGAAGGCGGTGTGGAACACGCTGCGCAGCCGCTCCGGCGCGGGATCGTCCTTGCGGCATTCGAACAATTTGAAGGCGAGCAGCTCGTCGCTCCGCATCGCGGGATAATGATACCAGAGCTGCGCCGCGTCGAAGCGCAGGGCGATGTGATAATTGCCGTCCCCCGCCTGGGCCGGCGCGGCGGGCAGCACGTCCGCCATCGCCACGCTGCCGGGATCGCAGAGCGCCAGCGGCATGTGGCGGAGCGGCTGCGTCAGGCCGAGCGTCCGCCAGAAGGAGATGGCGACGCAGCCGGTGACATCCGCGCTGTCGTAGCGTTCCCGCCACGCGCGCGCGGCCTCGGGGTCGACGATGCCGGCGAGGTTGCGGGCAAAATCGTCGGCGGTCAGGCCGAAATCCTGGTGCACCCAATCGGCATAGACCGCATCCTCGCCGCCGCCCCGGTGGACGGGATCGAGCCAGCGGGCGATCTCGACGCGGCGGCCGGCGAACAGCCGCTCCCGGACGATCGCCTCGATCGCCGGCCGCGCGGCCTCGCTCTCCCCCCAGTCCGGCGACGGGCGATGGTCGAGCAGAACGAAGCCCCGGGTCGCGAAGAAGGCCGCCTCGGAGGCGGCCTCCGCCTGCAGGGCGCGGGCGTCGCCGATCCCGATCGGCGCCGCGGCGGGATCGAAATCGGGGCCGGGGGCGCGGTCGCCGGGATAGAAGACCCGCGCGGTGACCGAGACCGGCGACATCAGCCCCTTGAGCCGGGCCCGGATCACCGGCGGCTGAAGCCCGCCAGGATTTCGGCCACCCAGCGCGCCGCGGTCAGGCCGCTGAGATCGCTCGCGTCGAGGCCGGGATCGAATTCGGTGAGGTCGACCGCGCGCACCCTCTCCTCCTCCGCCAGCCGCCGCGCCGCGCGGAAGAAATCCCAGACCGGCAGCCCTCCCGGCCGCGCGCCCGGCGCGCCGGGGAACTGGCCGCGGTCGATCACGTCGATGTCGAAATCGACGAGGATCGCCTCGACATGGGAGAGCCGTTCCAGGGCGTCGTCGATCGCCGCCTCGATCCCCTCGGCCAGCACGAATTCCAGGTCGAAGACGCCGATCCCGGCGGCGAGCGCGTCCTCGTGCATCTTGCGGGTGTTGGCGAAGGGGGCGAGCCCGATCTGGCAGATGTTCGCGCCGGGCAGGCCGTCCTCGAGCAGGCAACGCACGGGATTGCCGTTGCGCGGGCCCTCGTCGGTCTCGCGCATGTCGAAATGGGCGTCGAGCGTGATCAGGCCCACGTCGGCCAGCGGCGCGCCGAGGCCGTGCGCGGCCGGCCGGGTCACCGCATTGTTGCCGCCGATCAGCAGGGTGAGCGCATGCCGCCCGGTCAGCGCCGCCAGCGCGTCCCGGATCGGTTCGAAGCCGTCCGCCGGCATCAGCCCCCGCACCGCGACGTCGCCGGCATCGTGGACGGCCATGTCCAGCTCCAGCGCCTCGACCAGATCGTAGGTGCTGATCCGCTTCATCGCGGTGCGCACGACGCCCGGGGCGAGGTCGCAGCGGCCGGGCGTGACCGAGCCCGCCTCCAGCGGCGCGCCGAGCAGGGCGACGGGCGCCGCCGGGTCGTTGGCGAGGAGATCGGCGATCGAGGTCCAGCTCATCCTTTGCCCTTACACGCCCCGGGGGTTAGAAAGCGAGCCATGTGGGACCGCCTGCTCGTCGACTGCAACATCGCCACCATGGACCCCGCGGTGGACGCGCCGTTCGGCGCGATCGAGAATGGCGCGGTCGGCATTCAGGACGGCCGCATCGTCCGCGTCGGCCGGCGCACCGAGCTGGCCGGCTTCCAGGCGAAGAGCGTCGAGGCGCTGCACGGCGCCTGGGTCACGCCCGGCCTGGTCGACTGCCACACCCATCTCGTTTTCGGCGGCAACCGCGCCGGCGAGTTCGAGCAAAGGCTGGAAGGCGCGAGCTACGAGGAGATATCCCGCGCCGGCGGCGGCATCGCCTCGACCGTGAAGGCGACGCGCGCGGCGACGCTCGACGAATTGGTCGAGACCGCCCGGCCGCGCCTGCAGGCCTTGATGCGCGGCGGCGTCACCACCGTCGAGATCAAGTCCGGCTACGGGCTCGACATCGACACCGAGCTGAAGATGCTCCGCGCCGCGAAAGCGCTCGGCGAAAGCGAGCCGGTGCGGATCGAGACCACCTTGCTCGCGCTCCATGCCCTGCCGCCCGAATTCGCGGACAAAAGGGACGAGTTCGTGGCGCTCGCCACCGCCTCCATCCTTCCCGCCGCGGCGGACGAGGGGCTGGCGACGGCGGTCGACGCCTTTTGCGAGCATATCGGCTTCACGCCGGCCGAGGTCCGCGCCCTGTTCGAGGCGGCGCGCGAGCATGGCCTGAAGGTCAAGCTCCATGCCGAGCAGCTTTCCAACCTGCACGGCGCGCGGCTGGCCGCCGCTCATGGCGCGCTCTCAGCCGACCATCTCGAACATGCCGACGAGGAGGGGGTCGCCGCCATGGCCCGCGCCGACATGGTCGCGGTGCTGCTGCCCGGCGCCTTCTATGCGCTGAAGGAAACCAGACGGCCGCCGGTCGACCTGCTGCGCCGCTATTGCGTGCCGATGGCGGTGGCGACGGACTGCAACCCCGGCACCTCGCCGATCCTGTCGCCGACCCTGATGCTGTCCATGGCCTGCACCCTGTTCGGCCTGACGCCCGAGGAAGCCGTGGCCGGCATGACCCGCGAGGGCGCGAGGGCGCTGGGCCTGCAGGACGAGATCGGCACGATCGCCGCCGGCAAGGCCGCGGACCTCTGCGTCTGGCGGATCGCCCGGCCGGCGGAGCTCTGCTACTGGATCGGGATGCCCGGGCCGGAGCGCCGGATCGTGGCGGGGCTGGATCGCTGAGCCGAGAACAGGGACACGTACCTTTTGCGCGCAAAAGGTACGTGTCCCCCCGCCGCTCCTTCGCCGGAGCACAGTTCACTTGACGTCCATCAGCCACTAGAGGGCTCTGATGCACCACCGACGCGACAATAGCCGCCATATCGCGGCGCCGACCGGCACCCAACTCTCCTGCCGCAGCTGGACCACCGAGGCGGCGATGCGGATGCTGATGAACAATCTCGACCCCCGGGTCGCCGAGGCTCCCGAGGAACTCGTCGTCTATGGCGGCATCGGCCGGGCGGCGCGGGACTGGGAGAGCTACGACCAGATCGTCGCGACCCTGCGGCGGCTGAAGGAGGACGAGACTTTGCTCGTCCAGTCGGGCAAGCCGGTGGGTGTCTTCCGCACCCACGACAATGCGCCCCGGGTGCTGCTCGCCAACTCGAACTTGGTACCGCACTGGGCGGACTGGGACCATTTCAACGAATTGGATCGCAAGGGGCTGATGATGTACGGCCAGATGACGGCCGGCTCCTGGATCTACATCGGCACCCAGGGCATCGTGCAGGGCACCTACGAGACTTTCGTCGAGATGGGCCGCCAGCATTATGAGGGCGACCTGCGCGGCCGCTGGATCCTGACTGCGGGCCTGGGCGGCATGGGCGGCGCGCAACCGCTGGCGGCGGTCATGGCCGGCGCCCACTGCATCGCCATCGAATGCCAGGAGAGCCGGATCGAGAAAAGGCTCGAGACCCGCTATCTGGACCGGCGCGCCACCTCGATAGACGAGGCGCTGGACATGCTGCGCGAAAGCCCGGTGCCGATCTCGGTCGGGCTGCTCGGCAATGCCGCGGAGATATTGCCGGAGATGGTGAAGCGCGGGATCCGGCCCGACGCGCTGACCGACCAGACCTCGGCCCACGATCCGGTGAACGGCTATCTGCCGGTCGGCTGGACCGTCGAGCAATGGCTCGACCTGCGCGAGCGCGATCCAAAGGCGGTCGAGGAGGCCGCCCGTGCCTCCATGGCCGTGCATGTCGAGGCGATGCTCGCCTATCAGCGCATGGGCGTGCCGACCTTCGACTATGGCAACAATATCCGCCAGGTGGCGAAGGACGAGGGCGTCGAGAACGCCTTCGACTTTCCCGGCTTCGTCCCGGCCTATGTCCGCCCCCTCTTCTGCCGCGGCGTCGGCCCGTTCCGCTGGGCCGCGCTCTCCGGCGATCCGGAGGATATCTACAAGACCGACGCGAAGGTGAAGGAGCTGATCCCGGACGATCCGCATTTGCATCGCTGGCTCGACATGGCGCGCGCGCGGATCGCCTTCCAGGGGCTGCCGGCGCGGATCTGCTGGGTGGGCCTCGGCCAGCGCCACCGGCTCGGCCTCGCCTTCAACGAGATGGTGGCCTCGGGCGAGCTCAAGGCGCCGGTCGTGATCGGCCGCGACCATCTGGACTCGGGCTCGGTCGCCAGCCCCAATCGCGAGACGGAAGCGATGCGCGACGGCTCCGACGCGGTCTCCGATTGGCCTTTGCTCAACGCTCTGCTCAACACCGCCTCGGGCGCGACCTGGGTGTCGCTCCACCATGGCGGCGGCGTCGGCATGGGCTATTCGCAGCATAGCGGCATGGTGATCGTCGCCGACGGCACCGAGGACGCCGCGCGGCGGCTGGAGCGCGTGCTCTGGAACGACCCGGGCACCGGTGTCATGCGCCACGCCGATGCGGGCTACGACATCGCCATCGACTGCGCGCGCGAGCAGGGGCTGGATCTGCCGATGGTGGGGAAATGATCTCCCTCGTTTCCGTCATTCCCGCGAATGCGGGAATCCAGTCGGCGGTCGAGCCGTTTGAAAGCTCGCTGGATTCCCGCTTTCGCGGGAATGACGGAGCTGTGCGATGAGCGGCATCGTTCTGAATCCCGGTGCCGTCACCCTCGCCGAGCTGCGTGCCATCTGGACCGGGGCGCCCGTCAGCCTCGCCGAAAGCGGCTGGACGGCGATCGACGCCGCCGCGGCCAGCGTCGGCGAGATCCTGGAGAGCGGCCGTACCGTCTACGGCGTGAACACCGGCTTCGGCATCCTCGCCCAGACCCGCATCCCCGCGGACCGGCTGGCCGAGCTGCAAACCAATCTCATCCTCTCGCACAGCGTCGGCCTCGGCGACCCGCTCGATCCGCGCATCGTGCGGATGATCATGATTCTCAAGGTGATCGGCCTCGCCCGCGGCCATAGCGGCGTGCGCCGGGAGCTGGTCGAGCGGATCCTGGCTTTGGTCGAGGCCGATGCCCTTCCGGTCATCCCGAGCCAGGGCTCGGTCGGCGCGTCCGGCGATCTCGCCCCGCTCGCCCATATGAGCGCGGCCCTGCTCGGCGAGGGCGAGATCGTGCTCGGCGGCGAGACGCTGCACGCCAGCGAGGCGCTCAAATATCTCGGCCTGGAGCCGCTGGCGCTCGGCCCCAAGGAAGGGCTGGCGCTGATCAACGGCACCCAGGTCTCCACCGCGATCGCACTCGACGTGCTGTTCACCGCCGAGCGGCTGTTCGGCGCCGCGCTGGTCGCGGGCGCGCTCTCGGTCGACGCGCTGAAGGGCAGCGCCGCGCCGTTCGACGCGCGGCTCAGCGCGGCGCGGGGCCAGCCCGGCCAGATCGACGTCGCCCGCGTGCTGCGCACGCTCCTCCAGGACAGCGGCATCGCCGACAGCCATGTCGATTGCGAGCGGGTGCAGGATCCCTACAGTTTCCGCTGCCAGCCGCAGGTGATGGGCGCGGCGCTCGATCTGATCCGCAACGCCGCGCGGACGCTCGAGATCGAGGCCAATGCGGTCAGCGACAATCCCCTCCTGTTCGGCGACGAGGCCATTTCCGGCGGCAATTTCCATGCCCAGCCGGTCGCCTTCGCGGCGGACGTCCTCGCCATGGCGCTGTGCGAGATCGGCTCGCTGTCCGAGCGACGCCTCGCCATCCTCGTCGATCCGAAGCTCAGCGGGCTCCCGGCCTTCCTGATCGAGGATAGCGGCGTCAATTCGGGCTTCATGATCCTGCAGGTGACCGCCGCCGCTCTGGTCTCGGAGAGCAAGTCCTTCGCCTTCCCGGCCAGCGTCGATTCCATCCCCACTTCGGCGGGGCAGGAGGATCATGTCTCCATGGCGACGCACGGCGCGCTGAAGGCGCGGCGGATCGCGCACAATGTCGCGGGCGTGATCGGGATCGAATGGATGGCGGGTGCGCAGGGCGTGGACTTCCACGCGCCGCTGCTGAGTTCGCCGCCGCTCCGGGCCGCGCGGGATGCCTTGCGCGCCGGCGTGCCCTTCCACGACAGGGATCGCTATCTGGCGAACGACCTCGCCTGGGCGAAGCAGACGGTGCTGGACGGGGGCGTGCCGGGCCTGGCTGCGCTCGGCTTGTTCTGAGGCACAAAAAAGGCCGCCGTCCCGGAGGACGGCGGCCCTTGTTCCTGGCGAGCGCGCTACATTACGACGACGCCGCCATAACCCATGCCGCTGAACATGATCCGCTGTCCGATGACGATCAGGATCGAGATCAGCACGAGCCAGATACCGCAGGCGGCCGCGACGAAGATCGGCGACTTGTCGCTGGGCGTCTTCATGAGGATCGGCGTGCCCAGCCACATCAGGAAGCCGGAATAGCCGATGCCGAGCACAACCCAGAGCCACTGGTTCAGGATGATGGCGATGGCCGCGACGAAATAGCCCGTGGCCGAATAGATGACGAGCTTCATCGCGTTGGTGCTGTTCTTCACGCCACCGAGATTGGGAGTGAGGGCGTCCATGATGAAACCGAGGGCGATCGGCGGCAGCAGCGCCCAGACATAGGCGATGATCAGGATCTTGATCAGCGTGCCCGGCGCCTGGAAAATGTAGCTGCCATAAGGCTGCAGCAGAATCCCGAGCAAGGTGAAGACGACAGCGAGGACGGACAGGATCGCCGCATAGACGATAAGGCCGCCCGTCGTGGCCGGCTCCGCCTCGATCGTCCTCCACTCGGTCGAAGGTTTGGTCAGAATGTTGATCGCCCGCGTGACGAGGTTGGAAGAGCCACCGGCCGGAGGCGGCGGCGTCTGCAACGGCGGTGGAGCGACGGGTCCGTCAGTCATGAAAGCCTCCCCTGTATGGATGCCGGCGAAATGAAGCACTTTCGGCGGTAAATCTCAAGCATTGTGCGGGCGGGAAAAAGCCGCGCGAGATCAGCATCTTGCGCCGGCGCGATCAGAGTCGCTTCCATAACCCCGCACGGTTGCGCATAGTCCGGCTCCGTAACGGCCTCGAGGGGGAGTCGGAAATGGACGCCTATCTGCCTTATCTGCTTGCGCTCGGTATCGGTTTCATCGCCGGCCTGAGGGCGATGACCGCGCCCGCGGCCGTCGCCTGGGGGGCCTGGCTCGGCTGGTTTTCGCTGGCCGGGACCGCGATGGCCTTCATGGGCTCGATCATCGCGGTGATCATCTTCTCGCTGCTCGCCTTCTTCGAGCTGATCACCGATCAACTGCCTTCGACGCCGAGCCGCAAGGTGCCGGTCCAGTTCATCGCGCGGCTGATCATGGGCGGGCTCAGCGGCGCCGCGGTCGGCGCGGTGTTCGGGGTGACGCTGGCGGGCATGGCCTGCGGCGTCGCCGGCGCGGTGCTCGGCACCTATATCGGCGCCGCCTTCCGCGCCGCGCTCGCCAAGGCGTTCCGCAAGGACCTGCCGGCGGCCCTGATCGAGGACGTCATCGCGCTGGGCGGGGCCTTCCTGATCGTCCACCATCATCTATGAGCCGCAGGTGAGCGAACGGGCCTTCGATGCGATCATCGTCGGCGCCGGCCAGGCGGGGCCGTCGCTCGCCGGCCGGCTGACGGCCGCCGGCATGAATGTGGCCCTGATCGAGCGGCACCTGGTCGGCGGCACCTGCGTAAACACGGGCTGCATGCCGACCAAGACGCTGGTCGCCAGCGCCCATGCCGCGCATGTCGCGCGGCGGGCGGCTGATTATGGGGTGAACGTCGGCGGGCCGGTGAGCGTGGACATCGCCAGGGCCCGGGGCCGGGCGACCGCGGTCACCCTGCGCAACCGCACCAACACCACCGCCTGGCTGGAAGGGATGGCCGGGCTCAGCTTCATCCGCGGCCAGGCGCGGTTCGAGGGGCCGGACCGGCTCCGCGTGGGCGACGCGCTGCTGACGGCGCCGAAGATCTTCCTCAACGTCGGCGGACGGGCGTCGGTGCCGCCCTTGCCGGGCGTCGATACGGTGCCCTTCCTCAACAACAGCTCGCTGCTGGCGCTGGAGGAACTGCCCGAGCATCTGCTCGTCGTCGGCGGCTCCTATATCGGCCTCGAATTCGCGCAGATCTACCGGCGGTTCGGCAGCCGGGTGACGATCGTCGAGCGGCAATCCCGCCTGATCGGGCGCGAGGACGAGGAGGTGTCCGAGGCGATCCGCGAGATCCTGGCGGCGGAGGGGATCACGATCCACACCGGCGCGGAGTGCATCAGGCTGATGGAAAAGGACGGCAGGCCTGCCATCGGCCTGTCCTGCGAGGACGGACCGCCGGAGGTGGCGGGCAGCCATATCCTGCTTGCCGTGGGCCGCGTGCCGAACACGGCGGATCTCGGGCTCGAGGCGGCCGGCGTCGCGACCGACGCGCGCGGCTATATCCAGGTGAACGACCGGCTGGAGACCAGCGTCCCCGGCATCTGGGCGCTCGGCGACTGCAACGGCCGCGGCGCCTTCACGCACACCGCCTATAACGATTTCGAGATCGTCGCCGCGAACCTGCTCGACGGCGCGGACCGGACGGTGAGCCAGCGGATCACCGCTTATGCGCTCTATGTCGATCCGCCGCTCGGGCGGGTGGGGATGAGCGAGGCCGAGGCGAAGGCGAGCGGGCGCCCGATCCTGGTCGGCCGGCGGCCGATGACCAATGTCGGCCGGGCGATCGAGAAAGGCGAGACGCAGGGGCTGATGAAGCTGGTCGCCGACGCGGAGACGCGGGCGATCCTGGGCGCGGCGATCCTCGGCCCCGGCGGCGACGAGGCGATCCACGGCGTGGTCGACATGATGAATGTCGGCGCGACCATCGACCAGCTCGCCTGGTCGGTGCCGATCCACCCGACGGTGTCGGAGCTGATCCCCACTCTCGTCAACGAGGCCAAACCCGCCTGAGGACTGCCGCCGGCGAGTCAGCGTTTCGCGCGCTCGCTGATCATCTGGGGCTCGACATTCTCCACGCCCGGAATCCGGGCGAGCCGCGCCACCCCGGCGAGCGTGTCGCCGAGCAGGCCGGAGGCGGCGCGGACGATGGCGGCCTGCACGGCGTAGGGCAGGATCCGCTCGATGCGATAGCCGGCGCTCTCGATCTCCGCCTGCCGCGCCGCGGCCTCCGTCCCCTCGCCGAACCTGATCATCACGTCGCCGGACGGGAAGGCGGGCGAACCGCCCGGGGTCAGGGAATAAAGCGGCGTCTCGTCTTCGACGCCGAGGGCGGCGCGCCTAGTAACGTCGCTCTCTATTCTCTCATATACTCCCGAGGATCTCAGGATTCCGGCCCTGATCCGATCCGGATATTCTTCGCTTCTTGGCATTCTGCTATGCTTCCCTGTTCGACTCGGGGTTCATAACGAAGGGGAGGCAATCATGGTTCGCTTGCGTTTTGGCGGCAAGAACGGGGTGACCCAGGAGTTGCAGCCGACCGAAGAGATGCTGGTCGTCCGGACCCGGCGGCGGGAGCCCGTCGCCCGGGCGCCGCTGTCCGCGGCGGGCCGCGCCGCGGTCGCGCGCATGCAGCCGCGCGCGCGCTTCGAGGCCGCCGGCGTGGAGATCCTCCAGGCGCGGGACGGGGGCTCCAGGGAGCGCGCGGTCCTGAAAGAGGAGAATGCGCTCGAATTCGCCGGGCGGGCGCTCGTCGCCAAGCCGGGCGGAGAGCCGATCGCCTATACCGAGAACATCTTCCTGAAGCTCGAGGACGCGCTGCCGGCGGAGGCCGTCGAGGAGCTGCTGCAGCCTTATGAGGGCCTCGTCGTCAGCCGCCAGGTGGACTTCGCCAGGAACGGCTTCTTCCTGCACGGGCCGGAGGGGATCGGCCTGGAGATTTTCGGCCTGGCCGAGGACCTGCTCGACCAGGCGGGCGTCGAGCTCTGCCATCCCGAGATCGTGCGGGAGCGTGTCTATCGCGCGGCCTTCCCGAACCAGTGGCATCTCCATCGCTGCACGATCGGCGAGCAGGATATCGACCAGCATGCCGGCGTGGCCGCAGCCTGGGAAACCACGACGGGCGAGGGCATCACCATCGCGGTGATCGACGACGGGGTCGACATCGACCACCCCGAATTCGCCGGCGCCGGCAAGCTGGTCGCGCCGTTCGACGCCACGCTCAGGACCGACAACCCGCGGCCGCGCGGGCTCAGGGACAATCACGGCACGGCCTGCGCGGGAGTCGCGGCCGCCTCCGGAGCGCACGGGGCGTCGGGCGTCGCGCCCGGCGCCAGGCTGATGGCGATCCGTCTCGCTTCGGGCCTCGGCTCGATGGACGAGGCGGAGGCGTTTCACTGGGCGGCCACGAACGGCGCCGATATCATCTCCTGCAGCTGGGGGCCGGCGGACGGCGACTGGTGGGATCCGGCCGACCCGCGGCACGAGGAGGTGTTTCCGCTCCCGGACAATACCAGGCTCGCGCTCGACGCCGCGGCCGACCAGGGCCGCGAAGGCCGGGGCTGCGTCATCCTCTTCGCGGCCGGCAACGGCAATGAGAGCGCCGACAATGACGGCTATGCGAGCTACGAGAAGATCATCGCGGTCGCGGCCTGCAACGACCAGGGCCGGCGCTCGGCCTATAGCGATTTCGGCCAGGCCGTCTGGTGCGCCTTCCCGAGCAATCATGGCGAGCCTTCGCTGACCCCCGGCATCTGGACCACCGACCGGCAGGGCGGACTGGGCTATAATCCGGGCCGGGCCGACCGCGGCGATATGGACGGCTTCTATACGAACGACTTCGGCGGCACCTCCTCCGCCTGTCCCGGCGCCGCCGGGGTCGCCGCTCTGGTCCTGGCCGTGAATCCCGCCCTGACCCGGGAGCAGGTCCGCGACATCCTGAAGGCGAGCTGCGATCGCATCGACGAGGCGGAGGGCGGCTACGACCAGCACGGCCACAGCCACGCTTATGGCTGGGGGCGGCTCAACGCCGGCCGGGCGGTGGCGCTGGCGCAGGCGCAGGGCTGACCGCAGGGGCGCAGGCACAAAAAACCCCGCCGAAGCGGGGTTTCTGGATGAGGTCCGGGCAACGCGAAGCCAGAGCTCCTTGCGTTGCCGAGTTGGTTGCGGGGGTAGGATTTGACCCTGCGGCCTTCAGGTTATGAGCCTGACGAGACGCCGGCACCAAGAACCGTCCGGGGGACGGGCCGACTGGCGGCGTGGGCTGCGGGGTTATGGGTTCGGTGGTTGCGGGGGTAGGATTTGAACCTACGACCTTCAGGTTATGAGCCTGACGAGCTACCGGGCTGCTCCACCCCGCGCCAAGCCACCGACAAGGCTGCGGAGCATCGCTCGACACAGCTCGAAATCCGTAGACAAAGTGAATGGGTTCTTTCGATCCGTTCCATGCACCGGCCACAAAGCCTGGCGACGACCTACTCTTCCGGCGCTTAAGCGACAGTACCATCGGCGCAGTCCGGTTTCACGGCCGAGTTCGGGATGGGATCGGGTGGGTCACAGACGCCATGGTCACCAAGCTATGAGGCAGGTGCATGAAAAGGGTCTAGAAATCGTACATCTTAGTCTGCTGAGCCCATGCCAGCGACAGGATGCAATCCTGACGATGACGGTGGGACTCTCAAGCGCGAATAGAGCAATTAGGACCGGTTAGCTCCATGCGTTACCGCACTTCCACATCCGGCCTATCAACGTGGTGGTCTTCCACGGCTCTGAGATATCTTATCTTGAGGGAGGCTTCCCGCTTAGATGCTTTCAGCGGTTATCCCGTCCATGCATAGCTACCCTGCTGCACCG